>Ga0307489_10000092_pt1 | contig 44611 bp, 78 predicted proteins | sample SB12metaG_FD_202247 | JGI IMG/M metagenome (GOLD analysis project Ga0307489, IMG submission 202247) | Sea-ice brine microbial communities from Beaufort Sea near Barrow, Alaska, United States - SB 1.2 | ecosystem: Environmental > Aquatic > Marine > Coastal | place: USA: Alaska | collected... | reverse complement strand
GGGGCCGCGGGGTAGGGCCTGGCAGATATTGCCCGCCATTTGTCAACCGACTCATTTTCAACCATCGTACCTTGACTTAATTAACATCCTATGACATGTTTCTCAACATCGGCTGGGCCCTACCGCGGGGAGGCGTGTGGCCCGGCGTGGGCGGAGCGAAACAGAAGCACCCAGAACGTTGCGTCGAGGGAGGGCTGTCTGGCTCCACGTCCACGGTGGTGTAGTTAACGCCGCTGCCCAGGGGCTCACACTCGTCCACGTTTTGGCTTCGCGTGAGCACTTTCTGTTGGATATGTTGGGTGGTTGCAGGATTGCAGTGACAGAAATGGATCACATCGAGTTGAGAAGTGGACCAGTGTAAGCCCCTTACACTCGTCAACTATTCTGCTTGTCGTGAGCACCTTCCGTGGGACATGCTGGGTGGTTGCAGGGTTTCAGTGAGATAAACGGCTCAGGTTGAGCTGAGGAGCGGACGAATGGAAGCCCCTGCCGCCGCTGTCATCGCCACGGTGGTGGAGCAGCGAGCTACGCCCGGGATCTCCGTAGGTGTCAAGCGATATGAACACCTCCTCATCCTCCGATGTCTCCTCCTCCTCCTCCTCCGCGGCCGCCGCCGCCGCCGCCGCAGCAGCAGCGTCTGCATCACCCGCACTGAGAGAGTACCGCCCGTTCGACGTGCGTATGTCCTCAGCAGACGCAACACGCATGTACATTCCAGAGGAAGTCTGCTTGGCGGCAGCGGCGGCGGCGGCGGCAGTGGCGGCGGTGGCAGCGGCGGCAGCGGCGTTAGCCTCCGCCTCCATTTCCGCAAGTGTAGCGGGCTCGACCTTGAGGTAGGGTCTGGAAGAATCTACTCGCCACGTCACCCAAGGCATTTGAAACGCTCGTTTCTAGAGTCATATGGCATGCTAATACGTCAGGGGACAGTTGTAGCTACCATGACATATGCATTTCTGAGGGCCTATTGAGACGCACAGACGACGACCTTGTTACCTGCTAGCAATTGCAGTAGAAGAGGCAAACGCACTATATGACGTGGCGAGCATTATCTGCCAGGCCCTGCAGTGAGGTGCACCTTCACCTTGGCCCGGCGGGGCACGCGTCCGGAGAGCGACAGCGCATCCAGTGTGCGGGGGCTTGGCATGCCCGGTGCTACTGCCTAACACTGCTACCCGTTCTCAGATTAACTGGAGCCGTTTTGAACCTGACCCCACTTGAGGTATCCCTCACATATATGTGCTGAACTTGAGCAGTACAGGGAACGATTGTAAGCGGGACCTACCTTCAGCCGTAGGCAAAGGGTGTGGGTACTCAGAGTGGCGACCTACTCGAACACTTTGACGTATACCTCCAACTAGCCATCGAAATGTTAAATTAAATAGATCCCCTGCCAGGGTGCCAGGTGTCCCCGTACGCGGGCAGGGCGGTGGGGGACGACGGCGGCGCCACGCAACCCTCCTGTGCGTGGCGCCTCGCGCTTCCAAGCATACGCTCGAACGCCGCCAGCCAGGGACCCACAACCAAACGATTCCCCGTTCAGCACAGGTGAGTGCGAAAGCAAGAGCTGCTTCCGCCTGTATGAGGAGGCACCGTGGTCTTCACCCTCCTGGCCCCCGTCCCCCTTTCTGCTCAACTTCAGCACCGTCGAGGTTGTAGTGGAGCCTGGAGAGCGAGCCCCGCGGCGCGCCGTCAAACGGTAACACGACCATGAATGACGCGCTGTCGAGCGGTGGGGCGGATCCCTAGCGACCAGCACCGCCGCCGCCGCCGCTGCCGGTGGTTTCTGGGACACGGCGACGCGAGTTGAGCTGAATAGGGGACGAAGTCAACAACGAGGGGGCAGCGTCACCTTGCGCCGCGGTCGTCACCGGATCTGGGGGCGAGCGGCGAGCGGTGAAGGGATCTTGCGTCATCGCGTGCGTTTGGCGATGGCGTTGGTGGCGGCAGCGGCTTTCGCACGCCGCGCGGATACTCGTGTGGGTGGCGGGCTCGCTCTCCCCTCGTGGCTTTTGCTGGCTGGGCACCCTCGTGGTGCAAGTCCCAAGAGCGAAAGAAGGTTGAGGAGGAGGAAGGCCTCGCCTTCAGCTGCATGTCCTGGAGTATCGCGTCGGTGGCCTCGCCCGACACGAACCGCGCGGGTGCGACTGGTGGAGGCGGCGGCGGGGGCGATACGCGGCTCCTCGGCGGCGATAGTCCCGGCCGGTACCACGACGGGGAGTGCGGCGCCTTTTGGTGGAAGGGGGTTCTGCCGGGGCTGCCGGGTCGCGGCGGCGGGTACGGGCTGTCTTCGTCCCAACCGGGCAGTAGCGAGCCCATGGCGGGCGGGAATTGGGCGCTGGGGCGGCGGCTGCGGGGGGGTCGTAGCGCGCGGGCGATGATAGCGGCGGCGGCGGCAGCTTTTCATCGGCTTTTCCCAATCATATTCCTCGGTGCTCAATGGCCGAATAAGCTGAGTCAGCGGGGGTTGCCGTCGTCTGTGGTGTATACAACGACAAAAAGTCATTAGCTCCAACCTCGGCGCGGCGACACAAGTATCCACACGCCACACGTCCGCCGCCACCGCCGCCACCACCGCCGCCGACGCCGCCCGCGCCGCCGGCACCTGCCTTCGCTCTCCTCCGACCCGGCACGCAAAGCACACTGAGTGTAGCAGAGCTCAGAACCACTCGGCCAGAACCACCCGACTGAAGCTGGCAGGCTTTGGGAAAGTCCCGCCCGTGCCCCCCGTTCCCTCGCAGCGGCACGAGTATCCACACGTAGTCGCCACTAACACCGCCACCGCCACCGCCACCGCCGCCACCGTCCGCGTGCGGCCGTTGCTTGCTTAAACTCGCGGCGCGTCAGACCTCACTGGCCATGACGACCGCGGCGCTCGGCGGAGGCGATCCTCCTTTTTCAATGCTCCTGCGGCTGCTCGACCTGCCAGACGGCTTTTGTGAGAAGGAGGTGCTTGGGTTGCTGGGCCCCACGGATCTCGCGTCGCTCGCGATGGCGGCACGCGGGTGCGCGGCAGCGGTGGCGGCGACCGCGCTTATGCAGTGGGCCAGAAACGAGAGGATCCTCGTCTCACAGTATGAGCCGGAGTTCAGGAAGTTCTACTCGATATCCCCCTCCTCTCTTGTCCCACGGTTGTGCGTGAGGGAGGCTTGTTCACTCGCCACTCGTGGCGGGCACCTGGATGTGTTGAAGTGGCTGCATAACACCGGGTGCCCGTGGAACGAAGCGGCCTGTTACTTCGCCGCTGAGGGTGGACACATGGAGGTGTTGCAGTGGCTGCACAACTCTGGCTGCCCTTGGAACTCGGCAACGTGTGCGGCAGCTGCGGACGGAGGACGCCTTGACGTGTTGCAGTGGGCGCGGGAGCACGGCTGCGAGTGGGATTGGCGGACGTGTGCGTCCGCCGCCGAGGGCGGGCACCTGAAGGTGTTGCGGTGGGCGCGGGAGCATGGCTGCTTGTGGCACGCGTCAACGTGTTCATTCACCGCTTACCGCGGGCACCTGGCGGTGCTGCAGTGGGCGCGGGTGCACGAATGCCCGTGGGACTGGACTAACGTTTGCGCATACGCGGCTGCGGGCGGGCACCTGGAGGTGCTGAGGTGGGCGCGGGAGCACGAGGACTGTGGTTGGGGCTTCGCGACGTGTGGATACGCTGCGAAGGGCGGGCACTTGGAGGTGTTGCAGTGGGCGCGGGAGCACGGCTGCCCGTGGAATGAGTGGACCAGTGAATTCTCTGCTCGGGGCGGGCACCTGGAGGTTTTGCAGTGGGCGCGGGAGCAGGAGTGCCCGTGGGACGAGGACCGCGTTCGTGCAAGCGCCGCTGAGGGAGGGCACGTGGAGGTATTAAGTTGGCTGGATATGCAGCTAGGTTGAGTAACGCTAAGCGGCACCTGCAGTGGGCGCGGGCGCACGGATGCCCATGGAACGAGGACCGCATCCGCGCACGCGCCGCTGAGGGCGGGCATGTTGAGGTGTTGAGATGGCTGGACGAACGTTTCGAGTGAGGTGGCATGTCTCACATATGTTTCGTCTTCATTGCAGAGGGCGGGCATGTGGAGGTGCTGAGGTGGCTGGACGAGCACCTCGGAGATTGAGACGACGCGACTCACGAGCAGAGCCATGCGGGTTCTCGCCGCGAGACAGGCAGACGCTTCTGCGTGTCCACAAGGAAGCACCAGGCTTTCGACCTGGCCCCCGCGGGCTCTGCTCGCAATTTTCCCTTTTTGTTTTTTCTACCGGTAGCTTTAAAGTCACTTGTAACTACGTGCTAAAAATATACGAGTAGCGTGTTGATCCCGTCAGTCACGACTCAGGGTCACATGCACATCACGGCAAATCGTCGAGGTCGATTTGCGGAATAGGGCTGCGCCAGTAGCTGGCATCCCCGAAGTTCTCCGCCTCCATCAGTCCAACTACCGAAAGCACCCGCCGGTGCCCGGCCTTGATCTCGACCCCAGCCTAGCAGGAGGGTCATCGAGAGCAAACACTAGGGCCGAGATCGGAGCGTGACTTACCTTACCTTCAAGGTCAATGGGCAGGATGACCGTTGGGAACAAGCACGCGAACCGAGATCGGAGCATGACTTACCTCCAGGATGAATGATGGTGCTCATTCAGACCTCTCAGTTCTTCGATTCAACGTCGGTCGAGTGCTTGTTCTCAATGCCCCCCCTACCCGGCTACCCGGGCGCACGGGCGGGAACATCTCATCCACCAGCTCGTTGATGCTGGCAAGAGTGTACCGCTTGACCAGCTTGGTAGTCTCACACACCACCTCACCGAAGGGCCCGCCAGACAGTGTATTTTCCAATGATCAGTGGTTCCAACCAAAGTATCATTGAAAGACGGGTCCTCTATGTTCATTGGTCTAGCAATATTGACTCTCGAGACCCGACATTTAATGAGCAGCCAGCGTTCATTCTGACTGCGTGTAACATCACTGGGTTGGCGTTTGACTCAGCAAACGAGAGCTTGCACATTTGTTGCAGGACATTTTGGGCAATCTCTGCCGGGCCCTACCTCGCTGCGCGGATTGATGGTGAAGTTGCGCCCGGGCGGCACCCCCACGGAAGCGTACGACACGGTGTCCGTATTGCGGTTCCCGAACCCGGCGTAAAACGGGTTCCAATCTGGAGGAAAGAGATCACGGATGGTCTGCAGGCACCGCATCTTGAACTCCTGCGGGTAGAATCCGGCAGATGTCGCTCGCCACGTCAAAGGATGCTATCGGACGCAAGAAACGAGGATTCATGATGCGTGTCAAGGGACGACAGAGTGACGGGTTATGGGCCAGGTAGATATCGCTCGCTTTGTCATTGCAGTGTCGATTGACTAAATACACGAGGCTTCAAAGTGATTGGCGATGACGTAGCAAGTAATGCTTGCCAGGCCCTACCTGCGGGCGCCTCGTCACCGCCTCGCGGTATAGCGCAGTCGAGAATGGGTCGGGTGCGAGCATCACTGGACCCTGCGTCAGTGTCTCGCCGTCCTGCGTGAGCTTCTCCAGGTAGCGGCGGGTGCCGTTTGACTGGCTGATGGCGCGGGAGGAGAGAAACATCAGCTGGTACCCGTTGTCCTTCATGCAGGGGCGCGACATTGGATTCACAACTTGGAACCACTTAATGGTCTCAAGCGTTCGGCCCAGGCGGCAACACAGGTTTCAGCTTGCACCGATTTTGGAATTGAATGCAAAACTTGAACGTAGTTAAATATAATAGTTTCAAGCGGTCAGTTCATCGTTGTGTTCAATTAGCGCTCAACCCAGGCGCATTGAACATGGGTTTCGACTTGCACCGCCCCACCTTGATGTTGTTATACAGCTGTGCCACCCCCGCGTGGCTCCAGTCCTTCCCCACCAGAGGCGCCAGGTGGCCCAACACGTCGGATCGGGTGATTGTGCCATCCACGTCCGAGACCACGACCTTCTCGCTCCAGTCCCATACGTACGCGTGCGCCTGGACCTGTTGCTAGGGCCTGACAAATATTGTTTGCCATGTCATCTGACGCGATTCAATGATTCCGGAGTGAAGCGGACTGTTGCCCTTCTCACGAATAGCCGACTGAGTGTCTATTTGTGGTATTCGGGGAGACAGATGCGGAGTTGATACCCCATTTATTACAGAACCCTTGTTTCTGAAGTGAGATGGCAATCTGTGACGTTGCGAACAATGTATACTGGACCCTGCCTCCTGCCGCCCCCAAACGCGGGACGAGAAAGAAAACGCAATGACGTTTTTCCCGGGGCGCAGCCCGAGCCGCGCCACTTCCTCTGGTGAAAGTGTCAGGCGCTTGCGAAGCTTGGGGCGGGGTGCACGGGCCCGCCCGCCGCCGCCGCCGAGGCTGGTATCGCTGTCACCGCTGCCAACCCCCCCGCCGGCGCCGCCGGCGGCGCCGCTGCCACTGCCTCCGACGCTCCAGCCGCTGCCGCCGCTGTCCCCGCTAGCGAGACGCTGCACGTCGCGATGCTGCGCTGACGCCGACGTGTAGAGGCGGACGTTGCAATCAAAAGCAAATGTTGAAAGCAGTTTATCGTATTTAGTGTAAGCGCTGAAACCATAGAAGCTTTCAACGCGGATTCTGATACTGGCAACCTGCACCGCCCTACCGACGCGGCCATCGGAGACCCCACCTCGCCTGCCACTGACGACATCGAGTCGTTGTGCGTCAGATGACGCTCGCCGTACCCGGCGCCAGCGTTGCCGCTGCCGACTCCGCCGGCGCCGCCGCCGAGCGCGCCCCCGACGGCGAATCCGAGCGTCAAGCCATAGTCGCCGCTGCCGCCGCCGCCGTTGAGGTGACCGTTGCCGTTCAGGCCGTTGCCGGTGCCATTGCCGTATAGACCACCGACGCTGCCGTTAGACCGGCCGACCATGCTGATCGCCGAGGGAATCAGTGGGACCGCCGACACATAGGGCCCGGCAGACATGGCTTTCACTATTATAGGATGCCATTTCACTCAAGAAACGAGGGTTCAAAATCGCTTGGATGACGTGGCGAGCACTACATGTCTGGAGTCGACACTGTCGCGAACATCACGACAAGGGCAGAGGACATTTACACAGTGAGGTAGGGGTGGGGGCGTCTCATGTAAAGCGCTGTCAGGGCCTGCCAAGAGCTGCCAGCTGGCAGGAAGCGGGGTGCCGAAAGCCAAATGCCCCAGGAGGGCTGGCGCCGCGGCGGCCCACTGCCAGGGTCTGGCGGACATCGCTCGACACATCAATGGATGCCTTTTACATCAGGACACGAGGGTTCAAGGAGCGTTGGATGACGTGGCGAGCAATGTCCAACCGGACCTACCCACGGCAGCGGCGGCGCGGGCACCTGGCCCGGGGGCCGCCACGGCCGCACCGCTAGCGAAGAAGAGGACGAGATCATGGAAGGGTCGCTGGCGAAGACTGCTGGGTCGACGCGGAAGTCGTCGAAGGCGTTTAGGTTTGCGCCGCAGAGGGACAACTCGAGCTGCGGCAGAAGCAACCCACCCCATCCCCCGCCCAGCCCACCGCCCATGCCATTGTTGACGCCCCCCACTACCTCGAAATCGCGCGGGTATGACCCCGGCCTTGACCCCGGCCCCGGTCCCGGCGTAACTACATCAAGGTCACGCGAGTGCGTCCCCATTCCCGATCCCAATGGCGACCCCGGTACAGACCCCGTCCCGAGCCCCAGCTCTGGCCCCTGCCCCGGCACCGCCCCTGCCCCTGCCCCCACCGGCGGCGGCGACGGCAGCCCAGGCGAGGCCACTACCACCCCACTGAACTCCATGGACGCCACCCTGTCGGCGAGCGCCCGCCCTGACTCCACCTCGTTGTCAAACGATGAAACCACATTGCCCGATAACACTCCGCCGTCCTCGCTCCCACGCCTGCCGCCCCCGCCGTCGCCCCCGCCCCCGTCGCCCCCCCCGCTGCCGCCGCCGCCACCACCACCGCTGCCACCGCCGCCGCCACCATCCCCGTCCCCACCCCTGCCGCCGCCGCCTGCGAAACCTCCGCCGCCGCCGCCACCGCTGCCGCTGACGCTCAGTTCATACAAGGAGTCAACGCTGCCGGCGCTGTCTTTGACCTGACCAACATCCTCGGCGAGGAGTCCAGTCAAGATAGAAATGGGTGCCGAGGTGGACCCGGCGGATCCGACGGACCCGAGGGAGGCGGCGGAGTGATTTCTCTCGATCCGACTCAAACCAGCAGCAGAATCGGAGCCGGTCGAGTCGTCCCCCTCAAGCCGCCCGGCATGAGCCGTGGCCACGGCGACCGCCGCCGCGGTCGCGTGCGACTGCCGGGGAATGGATGAGGAGACGTAGGCAGCCACCGCAGCCGCCGCATCGCAGGGACTGCTGGAACCTGCTGACCACGTCATAAGATGGCATTCAGCTCAAGAAAAGGGGGTTCCAAATGCGTTTGATGACGTGGCGAGCCGTATCCATCAGTCCATACCGCATCTGCTGCGGCGGTGGCAGTTCCCACCGTGTTGCGCCGGTCGCCGAAGGATCTACTCAGCCCTCCGGTGCGCGTCCCGCCCGATGATTAGAGACTGGTCGATAGTGCTCGCCACGTCACCAACCGCATATTGAACCGTCTTGTAATGCTCGTCGGCAAAGCCATCTTGAGCCCTCGATCAGCGCTCGTCATCAATCGCATCTTGAGCCCCCGTTTGTGAGTTAAACTGCATCATATGACGTGACGAGCACTATCCATCAGTCCTTACCAGCGATGTGTCCTCTTCTGACAGGTACCCCCGGTTGCACGACCCCAGGTCGAAGGAGGTGTCCAACGACTGGCCGCCGGCGCTGCGAGGAGAGGACAGACCACCGGCAGTAGCGGAGGTGGACATCCCCCCAGTGCTAGCCAGCCAGAGGCCCTTGCCGCGCCGCCCCAGCCAACCCCACCCGTTGTCTTTCACGCCGTCGCCTAAAGCTGAGGCGACTGAGGCGGCGACGGCGGGAGAGGCCGCGGCGGCGGCGGCGACGGCGGCGGCGGCGGTGGTGGCAGTGGTGGAGGTGGCGGTGGTAGCGGTGGCGGAGGTGGAGGTGGAAGCGAAAGCAGTGGCGGTGGTGACGGCTCCAGGGGCGGCGGTGTCCGCAAAGCCGATGTCAAGGCGGCGTCGGCGGTTGGCGATATCAAGCACGACTTCATCGCCGCCGCCGCCTCCTCCTCCTCCTCCAACTCCTCCGCCGCCTCCTCCTCCGCCGCCGTCACCGCTGCCGCTGCCACCGACAGTCTGCCCATCACCATACAGAGAGAGTTCGTCCTCCGCATCCGCTTCCGCCGCCGCATCACCGCCGTTGGAACGCAAATCTTTGAGAATCTCCGCCACCCCGCGCAGCTCATCCAGTGTCACGTTCTCCTCGTTTCAGGGCCAGGGTGACAACGATCGCCGCGTCATGCATAGTATGTCAAACTGAAGCAAAGGGGTCATATAAGACATCCTGGCGATCATGATCTTTATCCACGAGTGACTGTGTCCCTACCTTGCCCTCCACCCCCGCGTGCGTCGACACCAGATCGCGCAGCTCGTCCAGACTCAGGTCCGCGTCCGTCGTCTCATCCAAATCATGCTCCTCTTCATCCTCCTCCTCCTCCTCGGCCTCGGCCCTAGCCCCGTTGTTGGAGTTGCGGCTGTTCCGTCTGCTGAGCAGCGCCATGGTGGTGGCCTGCCCGCCGTATGCCTCATCGTCTTCGTCGCTGTCCCCGGCGCATGTCCCCGGCGGCGACGCAAAGTCTGATAGCGCGCCAAGTCTGCTGCCCGTGCTCCCCGGGCCCTCTGCGTCCCCCTCCCCTCGTGCCCCTGAGCTCTCGCCGCCGCCGCCGCCCGCGCCCGCGCCGTTCGCCTTCGCGCGCTCCGCGACCTCCAACGCCTCTGCCAGATCCTCCGCCAACTCCACAAGGTGAACTTCAGGACCGGAGCTCTCCAGGAAGTAGGGCCTGACAGATATTGCTCGCCGCGTGAATAAACGCAGATTTAAGCCTCATGTCAAGAGCAATATGGCATCCTGTGACGTGGTGAGCAGGCCTCACCAAGAAGTATGCCTCGCCGGTGCGCCCCAAGTGCATGGTGAAGTCCGTCAGGGCGCCGTTGACAGTGACGGTCACCACCTTCAGTATGAGAGGGAAGAGTTACACAGTCAGCAAGCAGAGAGCAGGCAGTCAGGGAAAGGGAAAGAGTGGCCAATCAGGGAGGAGGACGCGACGAGTGCGAACACGGGAGGACGCGGTCAGGGAGGGACACGCGGCGCCGATGAACTATGCGCAAGCAGTGAGGGAGTGAGCGGCCACCTTCTCGCGGCCGCGGATGAGCCCCTGGTAGTTTCCTGAAGCTAAGGCCCGCAGACAGTCCTCGTCACGTCATCCAACACATTTCTTCATTTACACGGCAACCTATAACGTGACGAGCAGCATCTCCCAGACTCAGAACGTGGTCGGCCCGAGGAGGATCCGGCCGAGGAGGATGCGGTGAGTATGTCCGGGTGCACTGGAACACTGGTACACTACGAGCAAGCAGGCAGGCCCTCACCGAAGCGCACGTAGAATGGGGAGCAGCGGAGGGTGCCGTCGGGCTGCTTCACCACGATGAGGTCGATGGCCCCCGCACTTGACGGAGTCACAGTGGACACCGCGGCGAGAGTGCCCGCACCCACGCCCACCGCGACATGCGCCGCGACGGACCCCTTGCATTAGGGTCGTTGAGGGCAGCGATTCAACCGGCGTTGGGTCCACACTCGGGCCGAGGGTCCACGCTTTACGCGAAGTCGGGAGGTCCCATATAAAGGGATACCCCGAGCCGAGTCACGAACACTCAGTATGAGCACACCCACCCTGGAGGTAAGTCGTGCACCGTTCTGCGTTAGAGATGCTGTGCTCGAGGGTCATCGAGAACAACGACTCGACCGGCGTTGCGTCCACAATTGGGTCTTGGGTACACGACGGTCTGGGATACTCCGCCACGAGTCGAGTCACGTACAGATTCAGTAAATGAGTTTTGACAAGCATTCGCCCTCAAGGTAAGTTGTGTTTCGTAGTGCGTTCGAGCTCTTGTTCTCAATAACCCGCCCCGCCACGCTGCGGAGCGAGGAACGAACCGTCTCCATCGCGCGCGTCGACGACGACGCCGAATGCGACGGCGCCATGCACGCGCTGAGAATGTGCCGAGCTGCCCACACGTTTTCTTAGAGTCGCACCGTGGAATATTCCAAAGTTCGCTCGTCCGATGTTTGGGGATAGGGTTTCTAGGGTTGTTAGGGTTTCCTCGCACGGCATCCTCGCGACTGCGCGCTGCTCCGCTAATCCTAACCACCCCTGACACACACCACCGACGCAACGCAGTACAGTACGATCCTGTTCGAGGAGTTGGCTTTAGATCAATCCCGGCAGCAGTCCAACTCTCAAGCGCCGCTCGCAGCCAAAGCGTCGCACACGTGTTGGTGTCAGGTGTGCCTACTTGAGGATTTCGCGGGAAGCGTTATTGGGCACCTCCCAGATCCATCGTTCAACAATGGGCGCGGGCGGCAGCGAGGGCGACGAGAAGGATCCAGAGCGCGTCGAGCGTGAGCTGCTCGCGGTGCTGGGTCTGAGCGAGGAACTGATCCGGCTCAAGCTGGTAGGGCCTGGCGGATATTGCTCGCCACGGCATATGGTACCAGTTGATTAAAGAGACGAGATTCGAGCTTTGGAAGACGCGGCGAGCAAATCCGCGGGGAGGGTTCATAGTGCGTTAGATGACGCGGCGAGCAATGTCCGCCAGGCCCTAGAAGATGGCGCTCGACGCGAAGATGAAGGAGGGTGTGATCAGCATCTCCAGTGCTCGGTACTCTCTCGGGATGGGCCGCATCGGGCAGACGCAGTTCGACAACAACATGGAGGCGCAAACGATGCTGTCGTGTTCGTGTTCTTCGGGCGCCAGAGACTCGGAGGAGGATGACGGAGCAGCCGCCATGTCTGGTGACCGAGAGTTTGAGGTGGTGGACTTGTTGGCGCGGGAGCAGGAGGGTGCCGTGGCTGGGACTGTGGCCGGGGCGGGGGTGGGGCCTAGTAGATATTGCCCGCCGCGTCATCCAACGCATTTTCAACCCTTGGTTTCTCGAGTTAAAATAAATGGCGTCCTACGATGTGGCAAGCAATATCTACCAGGCCCTAGGTGGGGGTTGATGGGGGTGGCGACGGTGTGAGACAGAGGGTTAAAGGCGGCGAGGGCGGGGGCGGTAAATCCGCGGCAGCCGATACCGATAATGGGCAGTCTGGGACTGCGGCGCATGCGCCTCCAAAGGCTAAGCGGCCGCGGCGGCCTATCCACTGGTTCGGGGCGATGCCCTCCCCCGCGCTGAAGACGGCGGAAAAGAGTTTCAGGTAGCGCCAGGCAACACTGCCCACCACGTCATTCAAAATATGTTTAAACCCTCAGATCTTGATTGAAATTGAATTTCATGATGTGGCGAGAAGTATCTGCCGGACCCTAGCTTTAGGACCGCCGTGGAGCTCGTGGCGAAGATCGCGACGCTCACGGCCAAGCTGCAGCGCCTCACGGCTGCATCGCCGCATGATGCATGCTCGATGGTTACGAGCAGATTGAGCAATGATAGATAGAGACTAGCCCCGCGCATACAACGAAGCTTGAATGCCCGGGAACGCCGACACTGGGTTTAAAAGAAATCGATTATAACTATGGGAACATCGCTGCATCATGCGAAAACGGATGCGCGTACAATTACAGTTTCCCTCCAGTTTATGTCCGTGCGACTACAGCTGTCGCACGGTCCTCGGTCACGGCACTTACATGCCGGGCGCGGTGTGCATGAGCACGGTGGCGATGTTCTGCCCACCGGCAGGGGCTTACACTCGTCCACTTCTCAGCTCAACGTAAGCACTTTTCGTGGGATACGTTTCGGTACCTTCAGTAACTGTATATATACGGGTCATAACTTGTCACAAACTTGACACAATATGATACGGCTCACCGACCAAAACGGCTTAGGTTGAGCTGAGAAGTGGGCGATTGTAAGCCCCTGCCCGCCGGCGTCGGCGATGTGCATGGACCGGTTGGCCATGGGCCCGATGCCGTCCACCTCGATGCCGTTGGGGTTCGTGGCGATGGCCTGCGCATAGGGCCTGATGGATAGTGCTCGCCGCGTCATAGGATGCCATACAACTCCATACAAAAGGGTTAAATATGCGTTTGATGACGTGGCGAGCACTGTTCATCAGGCCCTACCTGCGCGATGAGGCCGAGCCACGCGAACATGGCGAGACGGCAGTGCTTGATGTAGTGGCGCAAGTTGAATCGAAACCGAAACTTGAAAGCACTTCATCACATTTCAGTTTCAAGCGCTGACCCCACGCGCTTCCAACACGGGATCCAACTGGTTTCAACCTGCACCACCTTACCTTGAGCTCCTTCATCTTGAGCTCGTCGATGTTCTGGAGCGTACCGTAGTTGAAGGGGTCGAAGCGACCGCCGGGTGGTAGTGGCGCAAGTAGAAATTGAAAGCAAAGTGTGAACGCGCATCATCACATTCAGCTCGAAGCGCCCACCGCACGGTCCACGGGGTCAACCTTGAGTCAGCATTGGAATACCCTGCACAGCCTTACCGGGGTACACGTTACCCACGGCGAGTTCCGGGAAGGGGTTCTCCAGGAGGCCGGTGCGGTACGCCTCGGCACCGCCGACCAGCAGGAGCTCCGACGCGATCACCGCGATGAAACCCTCCACACCGAAGCTTAGGGCCTGGCAGATATTGCTCGCAACGTCATGTGAGGGCATACGTTTCAACAGACGAGGCTTCAAAACGCGTTGGATGACGTATGGGGGGCAGGGCGAAAGTCCTGAGCCTCCTTATACATGTGGAAGGGTCCCTCTCTCACAGGGGGCATGGCGTAATGCTGGTGCCTCCGTCTACGCGTGGAAGCGTCTCTGTCTCACGGGGGGCAAGACGAAACCCTAGTGCCCTCTTATACACGCGGAAGCATCTCTCTGTGTTGGAAGACGTGGCGAGTAATATCTGTTAGGCCCCACCGTAGTCAATCTTCTGGTCCAGGTAGAGGAACTGGCAGTCCGTGGGCGTGCAGTTGGCGCCGGCGTTGAACCACGGGCCCATGCCCAGGTTCTCCTGCGCCCGGGGGGCAGGGTCCGTGATATATCGGCAGATTGATTTGTACAGTGTGTGTCTAACGTGTATCTAAACTAAGAGCTACACCTCCAGTCTGCTCCACACTCTTCCCTCCCGGCGGTTCGCGCTCCGTCCAGTTATGTGGCGCAATCAACCAACTGTCAGCAGCACATAAACACCAGAGCAAAGACAGCCACCGTCAACTGTCGTTCTGTCACACGTGTACTGTAAAGTAAGGTGATACAACTGAATCCTACCAGGCGCCCGCAACGGCGAGCTGTGCGAAGCGGCCGTGGATGATCTCGCGCTCGATGTTCTTGGTGTCGTCGAAGGCGAAGATGGGGGAGGCCGCGGCACCGCCGGGGTAGGAGCCCCACTTTGGGTAGGGCCGAGTGATCCATCGCTATCCACATCATCCAACGCACTTTACACCCTCGTTTCTTAGTAAATGGCACCCCATGACGTGGCGAGCAACATCTGTCAGGCCCTGTCATCCAACGCACCTTGAACCCTCGTACATTGAGTCACATAGTACAGTATAACGTCGAGAGGAATATCCACCAGCCACGGCATCCAACGCACTATGGACCCTCGGACGAAGTGCGTCTTGAGCGACATGCAGTCGCTCAAGATCCAGACAATACAAGACCTGGAAACCAAATCGAAGAAACGTGAACATTTCAAGATGATGACCGAAGCGCGTATACTCCAACTTACTGAGTCAGGCGCTTTCATAGATAGTTTGTTTAGCTGAACGGCACCCGATGACGTGGCGAGCTTTATCCGCCAAGCCCTACCTCGGGGTACAGGCCAAGCACATAGCCGGCGTATTCGCCCTTGGTGTAGCGGCGCAAGTTGAGATTCGAAGCAACGCTTGAAAACAGTTCATCTCCATTAAACGTCAAACGCTGTCAACAGGCGCTCGTCACACGGACTTCAACTAGTTTTAACTTGCAGCGCCTGACCTTGGTGGGGTCAGAGTCGCTGGAGATGGTCTTGGTCGTGCTGTTCTTGAGGCTGAAGGGTGCCGCCTTTTTCGCGGGCACCGCCTTGTTTGAGGGCCCGACACCGGCTACTCGTAGTTAGTCCAAGCCTTAGCTCAGCTTGACCCGTCGCACAGCTGTCAGGCTGTGAGTCCGTTGAGGGTTCGGCACGGGCTATATGGTCACCGTCTCAGCTCAACATCAGCCGTCACTCAGCTGTCGGGCTGTGGCTCAGTCCCTGTCCCTGAACCACTCCAATGAATGCAGGACGAGTTACCAGGCGAGTCAGTAAAATTAAGATTCCAGACCCTTCCTTCTTGGGCGCGGCCTTGCGAGCGGGCATTGCCTTCTTGGGCGCGGCCTTCTTGACCGGCGCCACCTTGCGCACGGGCGCGGCCTTCTTCACGGTGCGGTTGGGCACCGCGGCCTGTTGCAGGGCAGCATGTGGTGTTCAGGTGTACGAGTAAACATGGTCAGTATGGAGTACTGTGGTTTCTGATATACGTGGCTGAGTAGCCAGCTTTCCCAGAGGTGGGAACCACTCGCATCGAAAAATGTGAGGAGGAGGAGGAGGAAGAGGAAGAAGGGAGGAGGAGGAAGAGGAGGAGGTGGTGGAGGAGGCGGAAAAAGGGATAAGGAATGAATGAGGAGGGAGGACGAGGGAGGAGGAGGAGATGGAGGTGGGGGAGGCTACCCGGCTGAAGAGGCCAAGAACTTCCCCACAGATGGGAACCTCTCGTCGCGCGCGCCCCGATAATGCTTTTAATCGCAGTCACACACAGCCGGCACACGGAACGTTTAAATGGACGCGTCCTAGCCATCCATGAGTGCGCGACGCGCTCGGTAACGGCCGCGAGTGCTCTGACTAGACAGGCTCCGGAAAATGGGTGTAGAATGGGGGGGACTCACGACGACGTTGAGAGCGCAGACAGCAGCCATTGCTGCAAAGAGAGAGAGAGAGAGCAAACGGAGCGAGCGCACATGTTAGTCCACGCGGACACAGTAACGCGGCGCTAGCAGCTGTTCCGGACGGGACGCAAACAAACGCCTCACCGAAATCACCACACGTTTTCTTGGTTTTTGGTGGATTTTCTATTGGCGTCGCGCGGTGTCGCCGGCGCGTTGAAGGGCGGCTCTGCGGGGTAGGGTCGTGCGTAAGACGCACCGTGAGATGGATTTGAAGGGTGGAGAAGGGTTGGTGTGTGCGGGAATGAAGAAGGTGGCACCCGCCTACTCCTTGAGAGCGACCGACGCCATCTCTGAGCCAGTCAGCGCTTCGAATCCATCTCGACGAATCACGCCACGGCGGCGCGCACAAAAACAATTCAGGGATAGTTTATCTCATCTCCGTTGATGGTATGAATGCCCATAGGACAGGTGAAATGCCCATACACATTCGGTGTTGAAAACACGGGAAAAGTGGCACGAATTAGCAATATTAGTGCTCCCGGGAAAATGCCAGCTGGCACGCCAAATCCTCGTCAGCGCCCCGGATTGGTCGAGCTGGACCCCAACAGAGATAACGAAATATCTGTTTCAAGGGGGGTATCGTCCCCTTTTATTTTTTTAGACCCCATATTTTGTCCCTTGATGTCTCCGACCGCAAATACTTGCAGGCCGGACAAGCGAACCCTAAACGCTAAGCCCAACCCTAAGCCCCCCGCCTTCCTCGCCACCGCCCATCAACTCGCGGGAGTGGTGGCCCTCACTTCACGCCGCGCCGCTCAGCGCCTCAGCGCGTGTGCCGTATTGTCCGTGTGTGCCGCGCGTTATACTGCGCCTCACGTCCCGCGCTGCCCCGCACACTCGTAACCTTGCAACCGTGGGCAGTTGTTAACGAGAGGACAAAATCCAAAGAAGTGTAACGCTCGCGGCAAGCGCCTCAAGCTCTCAGGTCTCAAGCATCGCGCCACAGCGTGCGTGCCAGATATCCGAGGGGCTCCACCGCACGCTCCCAGGTGCGACTGCGGCGGGTACGGCTGCCGCCTCAGCCGCCGCCGTCGCCGCTGCCGCCGCCGGGGCGTAGTACCCCTCCGCGCGTTGCAGATCTGGTAAGGCTGCCCGTACGTGCAGATATTGCACGTTGTTCGCCTAATAGGTTGCCTGTTTTACTCAGCAATCTGGGGTTCAAAGTGCGTTGATTGACGTGGCGAGCAATGTATGTAATGTCATGCCCTACTCTTAGCAAGGCCGAGAACAGCACAGCGCCACAGGAAGGAAGTCCCTTTGCTGAACGTGACCGTGAACGATGCCACGCAATGACCACTGGGCGCCATCCCACGCTGGTGCCGTTGCTGGTGCCGGTGCCGGTGCCGGTGCCGGTGCCGGAGCCTCTCACAGCAGGGGGGTTGTAGAGTAAAGGTACCCGGCCGACGCTGAATGTAGTAAATCGACGAACGCAACGTCGGTCAAGTACGCCCATCTGTATGCACATTTCACTCTGAATATGTGGCATATTTTATCTGTGGGACATAGCATCATCTTTTGGCACGTGTATTTCATGCTGCAACCTCGAGTGGTTGTTCTCCATGACTCTCCTGCACGGCGCCAGCTCAAGCGCCCCTCCCCCCGGTGGCGTCGTCAACGTCAACGTGGTCATCTGCTGTATGAATTGCAAGAAGCTGCCCGGCGAGGGCGCAAAATTTCACTGCTGCGCACGGTGGGCAAATGAAGATGTTGCTCGCCACGTCATCGACACGTACTCTCAACCCTGGCTTCTTGAGTACCTTCGTAGTTGACGTCAGTGGCATCCTACTATGTGGCTGATAATATCTGCCTGGTGCACCCTGGACTTTGACTTAAATAGCATCCTATGACGCGGCGAGCAGTAGCTGCCGGTACAGGCCCTACTGTAAGGTGCCAGACAGCTTCTTATTGCGGCGTCCAGTGCCAACGCGCGGATTGGGCATCGCATAAGCTCGACTGCAAAGTGGGGTGATGCAAGTTGAATTGCAAGTCGATCGATATACGTGTAGAAACGGAATCACACAGAATAAATGTAGATCCTCCATTTAGGACACCAACGGAAGCCATTCTTGCAACTAAACTGCAGTGAGCTATTTCCAAGTTTTGGCTTCAACTTCAACCTGCGACCGTACTACGAGGCGCTGGCCAAGGCGCACGAGATATCACGCGCTGCAGCCGCTGGAAACAAAGCAAACGTAAGGGGGTGCATGGGCCCGTTAAAGGGGTCAGGTGCCCATTATAGGGGGGTTAGATGCCCATTATAGGGGGGTCGGTTGCCCATCACAGGGGGTTCCGATGCCCATTATAGGGGGGTCAGGTGCCCATTATAGGGCGATCAGGTGCCCATCATAGGGGGGTCAGGTGACCATTATACCGGGGTTGGGTGCCCGTCATAGGGGGGTTAGATGTCCTTTGTAGGGAGGTTGGGTGCCCGTCATAAGGGGTCAAGTGCCCTTCATAGGGGGTTTGGGTGCACGTCATGGGGGGAGCACTTGCTGCCACCGCAGGAAGCAGAGCCGATGTAGGGCGGTGCAGGTTGACCCCAGGTTGAAGGTGGTGTTCAGGGGGTGTTAAGGAGTGCTTTTGGGGGGTGTTTAGGGGGTATTCAGGAGGAGTATAGGGAGTGTTTAGGGGTTAAGCGCGGTACAGGTTGACCCTCGCTTGAAGATGGTGTTTAGGGTTGTAGGTCGGTGCAGCTTGACCCCACTACACCCATCAGCAGGCTGACCCCGGGTTGACCCCGCTTGGTTTCAACCGTACACATTTAAAATATGACCAGCTGATTTCAATCTGTCTTTTGAATTTCAATCTGCGCCTCTAAGCCAAGGGAAAGCCCCAAAGGAACATCAAATTTGTTTGGGAGTGGTATTTCGCGCAACCGGGCAGGGAGGTCATTGCGAACACGCCCCCCTACACACCATTCCCCCCTCACTATTAGAAACGAAAGAACCCCCTACACACATTTTTTTCCTCTGTGTCAATCGCTCTCGCAGGTGTGATATTGAGTACAAGCACTCGGCTTGACGTTGAACCCCCTCCTCCTCTTCATCCACGAGTCTGTATGCGCATGAACCTAAACGTACCATGCACTTTTGGAGACTGTCCAAATGGTAAATCTTGAATGTCCAACTTTCGGACGAGACGTCGTTCTCAATGACCATCCTACCGGGGCTGGAAGAAAAGGTCATGAGCTTGGTAAGATCATGCAAGTTGAAACCCGTGTTGAATATTGAAAGGCCCTGGCGTCAGCGCTTAAAATTACAATATTTTTCAGTGCTTTCACGTTTTACTTTCGAGATTAAACTTACTCCCTTACATATCTTAGGTTCTGTCCGCTTGAAATGGTGCAGGGGAGAGATTAATGCTCACCATGTGAAGCGCCTTGAGGCTCGTTGCGCAATACAGAATACATAAATAAAACTTGCTCCCCTACAACATGGCGTGGAAGCACCGCAGCAAGAGCCCAGTCATTATGGTGCACTCCGCCTCCGAAGGCGCGGAAGGTCGGGACAAGCAAATTGTCTACTCTGCCCACACGTCGACATGTATCTCTCGGTTTGTCATCTAGTCCAGGATGCTATGTCCTAGCCAGTGCCTAGTCTGTGAGCCTTAAGTAAGTATTTGGCTAGTAAGTACTCGTCCGAGTTAACAGCTCGTCAGATCACTTACTTACTTACTCAACTTACTTAGCTAACAGACCAGGCACTAGCGTTGCCGTGCGGAGCACCCCCTGATGTTGGAGCGTGAAACAAACACGTCGTGAGCTGGTTTCAATTTCCAGTCAATTTCAACGTGCGCCCCTAGAACGAGGTGCAAGCGCGAGAATGGTGCCTCGGAGCCTTTGGGAAACTGGCCACGGGTTTAGTCTGGAAATTGACGAGCACGAGGAAGGCTTATTCGGCGCAGATTGCGTTGATGGCATGAGGGTCACCTTTGACTCGGATGGATTCAAACCTGAGAAGGAATTCTGGTGCAGTTTCATTTGAACCATGAGGTAGGGCGGCGCAAGTGGATTCATGTTGAAAGCTGTGTTGAAAGCGCCATGCGTACTGTTGTCTGTCTGTTTGCCCATACTGTGGGACGTTCAATTGTTCGTCCATAGGGTGTATGGTTTTCCGATCCATGACCTTGCATGACCTGATTTCAGAGCTTGAGACCGAAATGTGATTTTTTGCTTACAATTTCACTTGCGCCGCTACAATCAGGGCTCGGAGACTTGCAGGTGACGAATTTCACAAGGCAGGCGGGTCATTGACAACAAGCATTCGACAGACATTGGATCGACGGACCGCGATCACGCGTCTGTATGAGCGTTCACCCTGAAATTGAGGCATGCTCCGATCTGCTCGTGAATGCTTGTTCTCAATGACCCTCTTGCCCTGACAGGGGGGTCATTGAGAACTTGCACTCGACCGACGCTGATTGTCCTTCTCCTGCACCGCGCGTCGGTATGAGCAATCACGCTCATCGGTTGAGTGCCTCGTGTGCAATGATCCTCTAGCAAGGGATGTTAAAACGCTGGACATAATGGTGGGGTGGTTCAAGTTGAAAGGAGTTGAAACGATGACACCTGTGTCGAAAGCGCCTGGTTGCAGCGCTTGAAACTGACGTATCATTAACTGCTTTCAAGTTTGCTTTAAACTTGAACTTGCCCACTACATGATGGCGAGGATGGAATCTATGGCGCCAGAGATACTGCAAGCTTTGAAGGACGCAAAGTAGGGGCTTCTACTCGTCCACTTCTCAGCTCAACCTGAGCCATTTTTGTTACTGAAACCACCCAAAGCAGCCTACAAAAGTGCTTACGTTGAGCTGAAAAGTGAACGAGTGTACTGGGGCTCACACTCGTCGACTTCTCACCTCACCCGTTCACTTTTCAGCTCGACCTGAGCCTGTTTTGTCGTTGACACCTGTCAATCACCCAGCGTACCCCACAAAAAGTGCTCACGTCAAGCCGAAAAGTAGACGAGTGTTCAGCCCCGAATGCAAGGACGCCAGAACAGAAAGAGGCAGCCTTACCTCATGTCGGAGCCTACCTCGCCAAGCATCCAGAATTTTGCGACGAGGTCGAATACTGTTTCGGATTGAAAGTCGAAAGGCTCCCTCGCGTGCGAATCATGGCAGGGGGTCAATGGGGGGTTATTGAGAACAAACACTCGACCGACGTTGAGTATCTTCCTCCTCCTCCGCGTGTCGGTATGAGCGTTCACCTTGAAATCGTGATCCGATATATCTTTGTGGGCTTGTTATCAATGACCGTATGCCTTGTCAGGGGGGTCATTGAGAGCAAGCACTCGACCGAAGTTGATTCCCCTCCTCCTCCTTCTCCTCAGTGCGTGTGTGTGCACATTCACCCTGACGGGGAGCGGCAAGGCATGCTCCAATCTTGGGACAATTCCTTGTTCTCAATGGCCCTCCTGCCTAGCAGGGGAGGGAGTTTATTGAGACCAATGACTCGACCATGATTCGAGTCAGCGCGTGTGTATGAGCATTCACCCTGCAGTCGTGCGCCGATGTCGGTTCGAGTGCTTCTTCTCGATGACCCTTCTGCGGGGGGCTCCGCGGTGCCCCGCACCTTAATGGTCAGGAAGGTGGGGCCTCGCAGATAACGCCCGCACCGTCATCATCTGAATTTTAGACCCTCGTTTCTCGAGTAAAATTCAGTATAATCTGGACTGTCCGGACGATCTTTTCAAAAACGGTCATCTAGTTACTCAGGTATCGATCCGGTCGGAATTCCGGAGAGCCCGTCGGTGGGGTTATTCGCTTTGGTCTATTCTGAAGGGACTCCGATTCCACAACTTCGATACCAGGCCCTCCAGCAAGGCCTCATCAGCGGTAGGTCCTGGCAGATAACGCTCGCCACGTCATCGTATGCAGTTCACCTCCATAGACGAGGGATGACAATACATTGGACTGGGGCCGTGGCGAAAGTATGGCGCCCCTCATGCACGCGGAAGCATTTCTTGCTTGATAATCCATTGGATGACCGGGCGGGCAATAAATGCCATGGCCTAATCAAGATATCGCCCGCCGCGTCATAATATGCCACCTAGCTTAAGAACGAGGGTTGACAACGCATCGGTTGACAATGCGGGATATGACTACCATGCCCTAATCCTTGGGCCGGACCCAAACAATGATGAGCGGAACATCATTCGATTCGAGGATGGTAACGAGGTTGGGTGGTCCATGTTGCAACCTCGAGACCCAAACATGGGTGGTGCAAGTTGCACGCTTGATCATGTGTTGGAAGCCCCTGGTTGCCGCGCTGGAAACTGATATTTGTAGCCACTGCTCAAGTTTGCTTTCAATTTCGACTTGCGCCCCTATGTTGAGGTTAGCGTGAGGTCAGTCAACTACCTGGTCATAGCGGAGTAGAACGAAGTTTGAAAGCAACTTATCACATTATAGTCCCAAGCGCTGATCATATAGGCGCTTGAAACACGAGTTTGATACTGTCAACCTGCACCGCCCTGTCTAGTTGTTCGAATGTCATCTGACATTGACGGTTCGCCTGTCGGACTGTAGATAGTAGGCCTATCGGCTATCCTAGGATTGTACTATAAATATCAATCGCTTTCAAACGGCCCGCGGCTGAAACCGGGACCCAGGATCAACCCCCGCACGAGCTCCACATTCTCGTCCAACTCCTCCACCTAGGGTCTAGCAGATAGTACTCGCCGCGTCATAGGATACCATGTAACTCAAGAGACGCGGGCTCAACATTCATGTCGACGACGTGACGACCCCCGACAGCCTGGCACATACATTTTGCATCGTCATAGAATGCCATGCCATGTAACTCATGAGACGAGGGCTCGAAGTGTGTTTGGTGACGTGGCAAGTAATATCCACCTGGCCCTACCTCCACCTCGGGCAAACCCGCGTAGTTCTCCTCCTCCTCGCCGCTCATGTCATCTGTCGTCGCAAACTGCTCGCTCTCCAGCTTGTCCGCCGCCGCAAACAACACGGCGTCCAGGGCGAACTGCACCCGGCCGCCGGGGCTTACACTCGTCCACTTGTAAGATCGATCTGAGCCGTGCTGTCACTCAAACACAGACACAGCCAGGCGTAATCCACAAAAATAACTCATGTGGCGCCGAAACGCGGACGAGTGTAAGCCCCTACCTGGCCGCCTTTCTCGAGGTAAAAGTCCGCAAGCTCTGCGATAGAGACATCCAGCTTAGCGGCTTCTAACACCATGCCTAACACCGCCTCTGGGGTGGGCAGCCGCCTGCAGCTTAAGGGCGTACACTCGTCCACTTTGAAGATTAACGTAAGCACTCTCCGTGCGATTCTTTGGGGTGGTACCAGTGACAAAAACGGCTCAGGCTGAGCCGACAAGCACTGGTCCACTTTTCAGCTGAACCTAAGCATCTGTGTTGTGATACGTTGGGTGATTTGAGTGGAAAGGGGCTTGGGTAGAGCCGATGAGTGAATGAGAGGATGTCCCCGCCTGTCAGCCAACACGTCTCGGACAGCTCGTAAGACCAGAATATACCCGTGCGCGAAACTCTTGGACATGGATGAGCCCCGGACGTCGAGCGGGATATGCCGCCATCCAAAGGGGCCCACAGTCTCATCCATTTCAGCGTCGTGGAGAGGCACGTCCGGCGCCTGGAGGTAGCGTCGCAAGTTGAGATTGAACGCATCATTCAAACATATTTCATCATATTGATACGACCCGGAACACTGAGGACTTTAGGGCCTGCCCGCTCGATATGGCGGAGGGGGTCGGTGAATGCTCACCAGGTCCAGCGCATTGGGGCTCGATGTAGGTTAGTACTCGTATCAATAATGATATTTGCAAGCGCTGCCCCACCTCAAACGTGGGGAGCAACGTCTCGAACATGGTCCAGAGTTCCTCGGCGGCGTTGCACAACCGCTTGTGCATGCGCGGCGTCATCGAGCCGTCCACCAGGCTGGTCTTTGACGAGGGACATTGGGAACAAAGACTTGAACGCATATCGGCGCACGACTCACCTTTCGGATAAGCTGACCTCGTGCTGAAGGTTTCTTGACTCCTGTTTCCCTGGTCTGCTACCCTTTGTTGGAATACAATGTTTCCCTCAATTATATTTCGCTACAGCTGTCGTACACACACGCAGACTCGGTTCGTGGTGGCTGACCATGTGGCCAATGCCAGGGCGTATCACACCCACGCCCTCGCAAACACCCGAATTCGATTTCGGTTCTCTGTCGATTCAACGTCGGTCGAGTGCTTGTTTACATTATAAACCCCCCTGCCTTGGCCGCGTCAGGAAGGAGCGCCAGGCCCTTCTGGATTCGATTGTAGAAGTCGTTTCCATATCCAGCTCGCGCTTGCTCCGTCATCCGTTGATAAATCACGTTGCTAAACTTCCACGTTCCCTCCGCATTGTCGCTCCAAAATCGCAGAGGCGTGGCGCCTTCCAGGCAGGAGGGTCATTGGAACCAGCAATCGAAGTGATCGAAGCATGATTCACGCGGAGTGCCAATGCTCGTACATATGCGCAGAGGAGGAGCAGGATATTGAACGTCGGTGGAGTGCTTGTCCAAACTCACCCCCCTATGAATGCTTACACAGACGCGCGGAAAAGGAGGAGGATATTCAACGTTGGTCGAGTGCATATTCTCAACGACCCTGGCAGACGAGGAGGATGAGATTCAGCTTCGGTCGATTGCTTATTCTCAAAACCCACCCTGCCAGGGAGAGGGCGCTGCGGTCGGCGCCCAACGCGATCAGCGACAGTACCACCTCCAGCGAGTACGATGCAGCGGCGTAGTGCAGCGGCGTTTCCCCCATCTCGTTAGCCAGGCTGACGTTCCCCACTTGAAGCGCCTCGCATGCATTGCTCACCACGTCAAGGGCAGCCACGACTCAAGAAACGAGGGTTACACAGTATGTCAAGCACAGCAGCGACAGTAGGGGCTGGCAGATACTGCCGCCACGTCAACATAGGATGCCATTCAAGACAATACACGAGAGTTCCTGCGGGTGGATGAGGGGCGGGCAATACTCTGGGTGCCAGGCCATACCACCGAGGCGCACAAGGTGAGGCAAGATCGCCAACGTCTGTTCCTCCGAGAGGTAGCAGCGCAAGTTGAAATCATAAGCAAAGCTCGAAAGCGCCCAGCACTTCGTCTTATTTCAGTTTCAGCTTCAAGCGCTGAAACTGGGTACGGTCGACCCTGGGATCAACTTGCACCGCCCTACGGAGAGCATTCGGTGTCCCACAAGCACCACCACAAGGTGGATCAGCTGCGCATTATCGATCGAGGCACCCGCCGTTAGGGACCGACGGATAGCGCTGGACACGTCACAGGATGCCACTCAATTCCATAAGCGCGGGTTCAAAATGCGCTTGATGACATGGCAAGTACTATCTGTCAATCCCTAGACAGATGGACAGCGCTCCTCGCCACGTCATGGGATGCAATGTAAGTCAAGAAACGATGGTTAAGAATGCGTGTGATGACGTGGCTTGCACTATCTATCAGTCCCTGCCCGCAGCGATCGCGCGCTCCGCTCCCTGGATGAGTTCCGCAACCGAGGTGTTCGAGTCGATGCCCGCCCGGAGCGGAGAGTCGATGAGAACAAGCACTCGATCGAGATCGGAGCGTGGCTTAAATTGAGTACAAATGCTTATACACACGCGCATAGGACGAGGATTAATCGTCAGTCGAGTGCTTGCTCTGCAAGGAAATCTCATACAGACGCACCAGGGAGAAGGAGGAAATGCAATATCGGTCGAGTGCGTGTTCGAAATACCACCCGTGCCTGCGCGGCCTTCCATCAAAGCCTTCCCCGCAAACGGGCCCCTTCCGCGCTTTCAGGGTCGACCGGACCCTAGGGGCTAGCGTATATTGCTCGCCACGTCACCCAATACACAATAACCCTCACCTTTTGAATGTAACAGGTACCCTATCACGTGGCGAGCAATATCCGCCAGGCCCTGTCATCGAGTGCACATCGAATCCTCGTCTCTTGAATAAAAGGGCACACTATGCCGTGGTGAGCAATATCCACCAGGCCCGACCTCCACCCGCTTGGGTATAGCAGTCAACGGAACCGCCGCCGCCTCCGCTTTGGTCAGCACCTGACCTGGGAGGTTGCCCGGTACCACGTTGTAGCGGCGCAAGTTGATTTGAAAGCGAAGTATGAAAGCGGTTCATCAAATGTTTACTTCACGCGCTGCATCCAAACGCTGTCAACCCGGGGTCAACCTGGGGTCAACCTAGGGTCAACCTCGGATCCACTTGGAGACTACCTGGGCTCAACTCAGGGTGCATCCGGGGTCAACCTGCACCACCATACCAGGTACCAGTAGTCCGACCCAAACTTGAACTGCCTGAAACCCACGCGGGCCCAGGACCGGCACACCTTGGCTATGCGCGCATCCTTGTTGTGGCGGCGCAAGTTGAACTTGAAAGCACAGTTTGAAAGTGTTTCGTCGGATATGAGCTTCAGGCGCTGAAACCGAGCAAACTCGAATGGGGGTCAACCTGGGGGAAACTTGGGGTAAAGCTGGGGTCAATCTGCACCGCCCAACCTTGTCTGCTCTCCCTTGTGGCGTGCGAACCGCTTGCGTGTCGGAATGGTCGCCCGGTTCTGGCAGCGGGCCGGGCAGTATGGCGGCGAACGTCCACTCCAGCTCCTATGGCCTGGCGGATGTTGCTTGCCACGTCATGGGTTGCCATTTCGCTCAAGAGACGAGAGGTCAGACAGCGTTGGACGACGTGGCGAGCAATATCTACCACGCCCTACCAACTCCGGCCACGACAGCAGGTTGTGCACCATTCGCGGCCCCACGCCCTTGCCGCGGTGTTGAGCATCGATCCGCACTTGCTCAATGTGCACGAAATCACCGAGGCTTATGGACTGATAGATAGTGTTCGCGGAGTCAAAGGATGTCGCACGGGGTTTCTTGAGAATAACGTCTCGACGGCCAGATCGACGTTCGCGAGGGCGTGGGTGAATGCCCATACAGACGCGCGGACTCGATGCGCGATCGCCGACCGACCGCAGACTATCGCATGGGCATTCACCCTCAGCTCGCGAACGTCAATCTGGCGGTTTATGGCGATCTGGCCGTCGGGCGAGACGATATTCTCAATAACCCCCCTGTGTCGTTTGACGAAAGAAACGTGGGTTCGAAAAGCGTTTGATGATGTGGCGAGCACTATCATCAGTCCCTTCAGGATGTCGTGTAACGCAAGCAATGAGGGTTCGAAATGCGTCTGATGACGGGGCGAGCACAATCAATTACTCCGTACCGTGGCTGCTCGCGCGGTCCCGGCCGCGGTCGAGCCCCGGCAGGTAGGGGATTGCACTCGTCCACATCTCAGCTCAACTTGAGCCATTCTTGTCACTGCACGCCACCAAACCACCAGTTGTGTTCCGCGAAAGTGCAGGACTCCAGGCCTACAAGTGTACAAGTTTGAACCCCTGCCGGCAGGTCCCGGAAGCGCAGCGTGCCATCGGAGTTGCAGCACGCTTCCGCGATATCCCGAAGCTCGCCTGCCTGCCCCGCGCCACGGTCTTACACTCGTTCAGTTCTCAGCTCAACGTAAGCACATCGTGTGAGACATGTTGGGCACCTTCAGTACTGTAGATATATCGGACATAACTCGTCACAAACTGGACAGAACGGCACACTGACCAAAACGGCAAAGGTTGAGCTGAGAAGTGAACGAGGGTAAGCCCCTGCCCTTGCATCGACGGCACCGCGTCGCACAACCTGTGGAACCCGCTCGACCTGTCGTCGCGCATGATGCGGTTACCGAGGAGGGAGCCCACCGCAGTCCAATCGCTGGCCAGAGGCTTACACTCGTCCACTTCTCAGCTCAACCTGTGCGGTCTTTGTTACCGAAACTTTATGAGACCACACAACGTAGCCGCAAAGAGTGCTCACGTGAAGTCGAAACGTGGACGAGTGTAAGCCCCTGCCGCTGGCGCCAGAGGCGTCAGAGCTGCGTAGTCGACCCTGCTCCTGGTACAGCACCTCGCCCTTTTTGTGGTGGCGCAAGTTGCAACGGATGACAAAACTTGAATGCGGTTCTGTCGCATTTAATTCAAGCGCTGATGCCAAGCGCGCTAAGTCCGGGGTCATCCTGCGTGCTGCACCGCCCCACCTTGATGCGGGAGTGCCCCGCCGGCCCATCCCACGTCGTGTGAAGCTCGAACCTGAACTTGTAGCGGCCGTCAGCGGCATCCATCACCTCGTGCGAACCAGTCTCGCCGTCATAATCTTCTGGTTCTTCGCGGTTGTCACTGTCGTCGTCGTCGCTACCATCGTCGTCGTCGTCGCGTCGGAAGGGAACCGCCATCGGCACGGCTAGAGCGCTGCGAGACACCGGGGCTTGGCGGGGATATCAAGCGGGCGCCCTGCGGGGGGGTGTGGTGATGTCATCTCGAGTGCCCTTTCCACAATGATGCGCTGGCAAGCTTGGGGGGATCCGGTGGGGGGATCCGATAGTTTTCTGACGTCGCTGCTGCAGGCGCGCTACAACCCTACTCTATCGTGCGCGCGCGCTTCCAGTCGCCAACGAGCTCACCGACGACTGCGTGCCCCTCGGCGCGTAGGTCTGCCCGCCGCCTGTAACTAGACGCGAAGGGTGGTGAAACCCGGTTGGTTTACCAAGCTCGTCCTCATATCCTACTCGGCACCCAATATTCAAGGCCGCAGGGTCGCTCGCACTGTGAGATGGCGCCAACGCGGCAGGAGAGGCGGAAGGCCGAGAGCACTGCCGCAAAGCACGCGACGGCCACGGCAGCTGGAGCTGCGGTGGGGCGGTGTGGTGTAGGTTCACCTCAGGTGGACCCTAGGTTGATCCCGGGTTGCCCGCGCTCGAAGCTAAAAATGTGATGAACCGCTTTCAAACCTTACGTCCAACTATCAATTTCAACGTGCGCCTCTGCACGGCGGGAGCTGCGGGTGCCGCGGGTGCCGCGGGAGCCACTGCCGCGCTCGCCAACTTACACGTGAACCCGGTCGGCGACTGGACCACGCAGGCGGAGGACCCCACGGTGTTGATTCGTGAGTTGGGAGCCGAGGTCGTGGAGCAGAAGGCAGGGGCTTACACTCGCTCACACCAAAGCTCAACTTGAGGACCTTCGGGACACAACGCTCACGTTAGTGCTCAACTTGAGCACCTTCGGGCCACATCCACGGGTCAATTTGGGTTGTGTGGGGGAAACGTAAGCTTAACATGAGCAGAAACGGGCGAGGTGAGCTCAAGTTGAGCGGAAATGGGAACGAGTGTAAGCCCCTGGCAGAAGGCTGCCGAGGGTGACAGGGCGGCGCAGTACAGCCAGGGTTGTCGTTTGCTGTCCGGAGCGGACGCGGCGCGACGCTCGCCAGACGCTGAGGCAGGGTTAGCACTTACCATACCGAGACTGTCACCTTGCCACCTGACCATCAGTTGTAAAATTAAATGGCGGATGTAGGCTCGACACATTTTACCTACATTTCTCGAGTCGCTCACCAACCTAGACGCGTCGACGGTCACCTGGCCACACAGATCTGTTTGCCGACGCCAACCTTTGATGGGGAATGGCAAGGCGATGTTGGCCCTTGAACCTCCCGTTCGTTCACTAGACCGAGACGCGTCTACGGCCACCTGGCCAACAATTGTTTTATTTGCGGATGCCAACCCTAACCCTGGACGGAAGAGGGCAAGGCGATGTTGGAGAAGGTGGAGGATATGGGCATGGCACTTTTGGAAAGGGCGGCGGGACAAGGGCATGCGCACGCGATGTATACGTTGGGATCGCTCCAACTCGACAGGAAGGAGCACGAGCAAGCCGTCGGTATTACCTCTCTAACGCCCCTCGAACACCCCTCTAATACCCCTCTAATGCCCGTCTGACAACCATCTTTATATACCCCTGTAAGTCCCCAGCCTTAAATATCCATGTTGTACCCCTCTGTACCCGTCCAATACCCCTCTGACATAATATCCCTCCCGTGCCCCTCAGCTTGGCTTACGACGGCTGCCGAGGCCGGGTTGCCGGACGCGATGTTCAACCTCGGGACCTTGCTCGACGAGGGGAAGGGCGTGGCATCGCCCGACTGCCCGGCAGGGGATTTCACTCGTACACGCCTCAGCTCAACCTGAGCCGTTTCTGTCACTTAAACACCCCGTGACTCCCCCTATTCACCCCCTTAACACCCTCTACAAGCCCCCTGAAAACCCCCTAACCACCCCTTGAACAACCCTGTCTCGAGAGACGTGCTTGGGTTGACCCGACAAGTGGACGAGTGTAAGCTTCTGCAATCCGGCGGCGGCGGGTTGGTTCACGCGTGCGGCAGAAGCCGGTACCGGAGTTTGCGGAGTAGCGGCGCGAAACCTCTGCAACATGTACACAGCTGGCCGCGGTAGGAACCTGCCCCGTTATCTGCCACATTTTAGTCCCTCGCTTCTTGAGTTTAGTGACATCCTACGACGCGGCCAGCAGTGTGAACAATCACTCGGCCTTCGTTGAATCGACAAGCCTTCTGGCTCGCGCGGTTTTTATTTGCGTTCACGCCCAAGGTAGGTTGTGCTCTGATCTCGGTCAAGTGCTTGTGTGCATTGACCCTCCTGTGCGGCGTCGCGCGTAGCAAGTGGCGGGCGATGAGGTGGAGACGCAAGGTAGGGCGGTGCAGGCACACAGTATCAAAACCTGTGTTGACAGCGCCTATGGCCTCAGCGCTTATAACTACGAATATAATATTACAAAACTGCATGACGTTATCGTACCCGTATTGAAAGCGCCTATGGTTTCAGCGCTTCAATCTACCGTATCATGAACTGCTTTCAACTGCCAACGTTTGCTTTCAATTTCAAAGTGCGCCGCTTCAGCAAGGCCGCCGACGCGGGCGACAAAGACGCGTGCCTGGACCTTGCCCTCTGCATGTACTCGGCAGGGGGTTACACTCGTCCGCTTTTCGCCTGAAGGCAAGCGCTTTTTATGGAATAGTGGATATTGAGGGGGTGTTGAGGGGGATCTTTGAGGATTGGTATTCAGGTGGTATCAAGGGGATGTAAGAAAAGGGCTCAAGTTGAGCTGAGAAGTGGACCAGTGTAAGCCTCTGGTACTCGGATAGGAACTGCAGTGTAAGCCTCTGGTACTGGGTCTTACGCCCGCGAGATTGGGCACGTGGTGGAGGCCGCCGGTGTCGCCACATCCGCCGGGATCATGGTACGGCGGTGCAGGTTGAACCAACGAGACCAGTGTCGAAAGCGCCTGGTCGCCTGGAACTAGGCGCTTAAAATCGAAATATCCCACATGATGAACTGCTCTCAAATGTTGCTTGTCACATTCAACTTGCGTTGCTACGTGATGGAGGGGCACGACGTCCCCCCGGATGTATTTACTGGGGTGGTACATTGGCAGGTGCTTACACTCGTCCAGGTATCAGCTGAAACTGAGCACTTTTTGCACATACGTTGGCTGGGTTCAGCTATACAAACTACTCAGATGAACCTGAGAAGTGGACCAGTTGAAGCCCCTGTACATTGGTTGCACAAGGGGACAAAACAACAGGATCTGCAGAAGAGGACAGATGACGCGCTTCTCGAGCTGCGTGTTAGAGCGCGGGAGGGGATCAAGTATTGCTACAACGACGGGTGCCAGGCAGAGGCTTACCCTCGTCCACTTCTCAGCTCAACCTGAGCCGTTTCTGACGCTCAAAACATCCCCTTAACGGCTAAACACCCCATCCAGCCCCGCCGGAAATACTCCTTGAACCCCCCCTAAACACCCCTTGGTCCCACAAAATGCGCTTACGTTGAGCTGAAATGTGGACGACTGTAAGCCCTTGGTGCGAGGTTGTTGGGCACCTGAAAGAATTCAAGGTTTGCCCGCAGTGCAAGACCGCCCGGTACTGCGGCGCCGCATGTCAGAAACAGGACTGGACGACAGGGGGGCACAAGGCGACATGCGGCACTTCCGCATAAAGTTATGAAGCTGTAATGTAATCCGCTCCCGAGCAGAACGGCGCAGGACGTGTTGGATAGCTGTGACATAGTGCCTGGAACTGTAATAACAGCGCGGATTCGCTCATGGGTTGGTTTCGCTCAGATTCTGGCCATGCTGTTCTATTGCCTGGTCTGTACTCCGTACTATATGTGTACTTCGTACTACATGTAGTACGGTCGGAGTTTGGTAATCTGGCCAAAAGTCAGATGTGTTGCGGTGAATTGGCCGAAAGTCAGACGGTACTACAAGTACTACAAATTAAGTCGGAGCAGACCAGGCACTAGTCCTTTACGTTGGCCACCCAGCCATCACGCTAGCCATCATATCCCGACTATTTGCGAGTACTGGGCATATCTCGTTAACAGAGGGTGCATGAGGGATGTATTAGGGGTCTACAATGAGTGGATTAGGGGTGTACAGGGCATGCATTAGTGGTGAATTAGTGGTGTATGGGGGGTTCCCGTGCGGCCCAGGACAGGGACGAGTGTCGGCGAGGGACGAGGACGCGGCGAGTGTGTACGGGTACAATCCTAGTTACATGTGGAAATAACAACGCAGCTAGCCGCGGAGTCACCGGCCGCTATACCAGTACCACAGCTCTTAATCGTCACACGGCACACGCAGATTTGCCACACATCGCCTTGCATTCACCTGTAGTCCAGTCATGTACCTTACATCGGCATACGCAAATTCGCACACGTCGCCTTGTGCCGGCCCGTAGTCCAGTCCTGTTTCTTAATCGGCACACGCGAATTTGCCGCACGATGCCTTGTGCCCACCCGCATTCCAGTCCTCTTTCTGGCATGCGTCGCCGCAGTACCGGGCGGTCTTGCACTGCGGGCAAACTTTGAAGTCCTTCAGTTGGCCCACAACCACGCAACCGACGTTTTCGCAATACTTAGCCCCTTCCAACGCTTGTCTGCGATACGCCTCAAGCACATCAGATGGATTACCTCCCCCGCTCTGCACCCAATATATCAAGCTGGTCAAGACATCCGGGGGGACGTCGTGACCCTCCATGATGACCCCAGCCGGGGCGGCGACCCGACGGCCTCCTCCACATGCCCAACCTCGCGGGCATAGGGCTCGTCTCCGTACATGCGCATAGCGAGCTGTGCGCTCGCGTCGGTGTATCCATTCTCGGCGGCCTTGCGCAACCATTTCATCGCACGCCGCTTGCTCCGCGTGACGCCGAACCCTAGGGCCTGGTATACAAGTCTCGCCACGTCATGTGATGCCATGTAACTTTAGAAACGAGGGTCGACAATGTGGAGGATGACGTGGCAAACATTATTAGGCAGGTCCTACCCCCCAAGGCGATCGGGCGATGCCATTTGACTCAAGAAACGAGGGACAACAAAGTGGAGGATGACGTGGTACGCAGTGTACATGTCTCGCAACGTTATGTAACGCCATTTAATACGAGAGACGAGCTACAATATGAAGGATGATGTGGCAAGCCGCACCGCGGCCGACAGTGTACATGTCCTGGAGGCGGATCGCCGCGTCCCATCGTCCAGCGTCGGCCGCCTGCCTATACCTAAGGACTGATGGATAGTGCTCGCCACGTCACAGGATACCACTTTACCCCAGGAACGAGGGTTCAAAATGGCAATGATGACGTGGCAATCACTGTCTATCAGTCCCCGCCTGTACCAGTCCGCTGCCGCCGGGCAGTCCGCCACCTCCATGCCCTCCCCCGAGTCAAGAGCGGACCCAAGGCTGAACATTGCTTCCGGCAAACCGGCCTCGGCGCCTTTCGTGAACCACTCCAAGGCTAGCTCGTTTGCATGCCTTGCTTTAGCGGCGCAAATCGAAATTGAAAGCTGAAATTGAAAACATTTAATTGCATTTTAGTTCAAGCTCTCAGTTCAAGGCACTTTCAACGTGTGTATCAAGCGCTTAGTTCCAGGCGCGTTCAACATGGATTTCATCGGTTTAACGTGCAGCTCCTTACTTCGCGCGGTGAAGAAGTCCCATTTTCTGCATTGCGTACGCGTGCCCTTGCACTGCTGCCTTTCTTAGAAGCGCCATGCCCTCCTCTGCTCAGGGGTGGCATGAGAAAACGCTCGTTGGTTGTCCAGTGACCTTATCAATAACGCATCTTGGTCTTGTGAGCAAAAGGGGCCCCGAATACACCCCTATTCACCCCTCACAAACCCCTCATACTCCTCTGGTACATCCCTCAGACAACCCCAATACACCCTTCATACTGCACTCATACACCACTCATACACCTCTAACTCACCTCTAATGCATCCCTCAATCCATCCCTCACAACCCGCAATACACCCCAAATACACTCCTAACACACCCCTACTACGCTCTTAATACATCCCTATTTGCAGGTATGGTGGTGCAAAGAGCCAACCCTGCCTCTAGTTTGGCGAATCCATGAAACGAGGGGTGTGGCAGGGGTGTATAAGAGGTGTATGAGGGGTGTGATCCTGCCTCTGCTTTTGGCGAATCCACAAAGCCCCGCTCAGCCGTACCCCCGGTATTCAGCAAATAGAGGCCCATGCTGTACTGTGCATCCCTGTCTTGAGCGGCGCAAGTTGGAATTGAAAGCCAGTTTTTTAAGCAGTTTATCATGTTTGCGTTCCAGGCATTGAAAACAACGCGCATTCAACACGGATTTCACCCGGTTACCACCGGGTTACACTTGTCCACTTTTCGGCCTGACACGAGAACTTTTTGTGCAATAATGTCAGGTGGTTTCAGTCGTGAGAAGACAAGAATGGCTCAGGTTGAGGTGAGAAGTGGACGAATGTAAGACCCTGCCTGTAACCCTCGTCGGCCCTCCGCTTCACGAAATCGGTCGGGAGCGTACTAAACAGCGCCTAGGAGTAGTGCCAGGCACAGTGCGCTGGCCACGTCATCCAACGCACGCCAAACCCTCGCCTGAGTCAAATGGCATCCTTTTTCGCAACCGTATCAGCGCCCGCCGCATATTGTGTATGCCGCCCCGACCGACCTTGTACGCGGTGGCCGGGTTATTAGCTTATTACCGGCGAACATGTCACCAGCCTCAGCCGTACGCCCATGTATCAGCCCGCCGCCGCCGGTTGGCCAGGTATCAGTCCCTCGGGGTACTAGGGGGATGCTACGGGGGTATTTAGGGGGTACTGAGGGGGTACTAGGGGGATACTAAGAGGGTATTTAGGGGGTACTAAGGGGGTACGAGGGGGGTTCTAACGTGGTAGTAAGGGGGTATTCAGGGGTGTCAAGGGGGTATTCAGGGGGTATAAACGGTTACTCATGGGACATTCAGCTAGTAATAGGGGGAAGACCATCGCGCCCGGCAACCCTGCGTTGGCGCCTCTGTTTGAAACACGTGGCGAGCAATTGGTTCCGCCAAGCCTTACCGCGGGGTCCTCTGTCTGTGAGGTCCAATCGCCGCCCTGGTTCATTTGTAGGTTTGCAAGCGCGGCGGCAACTCCGTCGGCTCCCTCGACGCCCAAGTTCGCGAGCATGGCGGCAGCCCCTGCGGTTCCCGCGGCTCCCGACGTTGCGGGCCCCGGTGCATCGAGCTTGCCACGTCACAGGGCAGCGAGGTGGGTGTGACAGTTGGTGGGGCAGCCAGTGGGGGCGTGGCAGGTGGCGGGTCAGCCATAGGGGGGGTGACAGGTGGCGGGGCAGCCAGTGGGGGCGTGACAGGTGGCGGGTCAGCCATCGGGGGCGTGGCAGGTGGCGGGGCTCCAGTGGGGGCGTGACAGGTGGCGGGGCAGCCAGTGGGGGCAAGGCAGGTGGCGGGTGAGCCAGTGGGGGCGTGACATGCGGCGGGTCAGCCAGTGGGGGTGTGACAGGTGGCGGGGCATCCAGTGGTGGCTTGCCAGGTGGTGAGGCAGCCAGTGTGGGCGTGACAGGTGGCGGGGCAGCCAGTGGGGGCGTGACAGGTGGCGGGGCAGCCAGTAAGGGCGTGACAGGTGGCGGGGCAGCCCCACCCTGGCTCCCGCGGCTCCCGCGGCTCCCGCAACTCCCGCCTTGGTGTAGCGGCGCAAGTTGACAGCAGTGACGGCAAAGTTGGAAAGCTTTTCATCTTTCTCACTTCGGCCTCGAGTGCTGAAATCAGGCGCGGCCAAGCCGGGGACAACAAGGTGTCGACATGCACCGCCATACCGCGGCTCCCGCCGTGGCTGGCGCGCGCCTTGCGGCGGCACGCTCCGCCTGGCGACGCTCCTGGCGTGATGGCGGCATCTCCGGAGTGGGCAACCGGCCTTAGAATTTGGGAGGGGGAGGCTAAGGACGAGCTGTATACGCCGGCCGTGTTTGACACACCCCTTCATGTCAATTTATTGGCGATGGGTGGACCGACGCGCGGAGGGCCACGCACACGTCGGTGAGCTCACGCGGTGGGCACTGGTGTGGCGAGACGCCAGCGCGACATTCTAGGGTTGGAAACTTATTGGAAGGCGGATAATATATATATATATGCCGTGCCCCCCAACCGGATCCCCCTAACCGGATCCGCGCAGACGCACAGTCTGTCCACTTTTCGGCTTGACGTGAGCTTCTTTCGTAGAGCGCATGAGGTTTTTCCAGTCTTTTCCAGTGACAAATGTGACTCAGGTTGAGCTGAGAAGTTGACGAGCGGATAAAAAGGTTCCACGTCCCACAAAAAGTTGAACTTCGGGGCGGCCACAATCATCCGAGCGGCGACGCGTCGTAGGCCGCCGTGACGCCATGTCGGATCTCCGGGACCGCTCGGGGCTCGCCAGCCGCGACCTCGGTGCCGCGCGCTCCGCGTATGACATGGGCGATATCGAGCAGTCAAGGGCCGCGCACGAGACTAAACTCCACGGCCAGGACGAAGAACACGCAGGGTGAGCATCCTCACCTTCGTTCCTCCCTCCATCCATCCACCTCTCTAAAAAACTCGGGTTGCAACGCGCGCGCCGAATGCTCCGCGCTGAGCAGATGTATCGCGCCCCCTCATGTGTTTGCGCGTTCACCCGCGCAAGGGCGGGCGCGGCGTTGGACGAGAGGGGGTTGGACGAGACGAGTATTATGGAATCTTGCCACGCGGCAGCTGCCTGCCAACTCCCGCCACGCCGTGCTGGACCATGCGCTCGCCGCTCACCGTATCCACGCAGCTCCCGCCGCCCCGCCACCCGCCTGACGTATGTTCGTACGCGTCCTCGACAATTCCGGGATCCGCTTCCTGCAGAGGGGGCCGGGTGGGACGCGCGCTCACGAGTAATCCAGAATCTTGCCACGCGGGACGGCATTCGGCAACCCCCTACCTCCACGCCACTGAACGTGCGCTCAGAGTCACCGCCCCCCACCCCGCGCCTCCCGCCACCCCGCCACCCGCCTGACGCTATTACTACATATCACCGCCGTGCTTACAGGGACGCGGGGAAGTACGTGAAGAGCCTAGTGTTCGGAGGCCTCGACGGAATCATCACCACATTCGCCGTCGTGGCGGCCTCGGTGGGCGGCTCTTTGAATAGCGACGTCATTCTGCTGATGGGCTTCGCGAACTTGATCGCGGACGGCCTCAGCATGGGCTTTGGGGACTACCTCAGCAGCCAGGCAAGAGGGGTGTTGACGACACTCGATTAACGTGACTTTGAACCTCCTCCTCCCTGTATACTCCGCCTACTTCTATGAGCCAATCACCCTGAGAGGTGTATTGTTTTTTCCAACTCTGAGGCTCAAGGGAGGTAAGCATCTACGCGTCTTAACAGGTCCACACTTCGCCGCATTGCGTGTTGTAAGCCCGAGTAATCACACCCTGAGCCTGGCACGCTGAATGTAAGTCGTACTCTCATCTTCCCGTGCCGGAGTATCCACACGCTTTGTCGGCCATTCACCCTGAAGGCAATTCACACCTCCATGTGGGCTCAAGTGGTTGTTCTCAACAGCCTCATGTGCTGGTTCTCACGGCCCTGCTGCCTGGCGGAGGTTGAGTACACGCGCGCGGAGCACAAGCGCGAAAAGTGGGAGCTGGACAACTACCCGGAGGGGGAGCAGGCGGAGATGGTGGAGCTGTACGTGAAGCGCGGCATGACACAGGCGGACGCGGAGAGCGTGATCGGCGTCATGAGCAAGTATAAGGACTTTTTCCTGGTAGGGCAGTGCATGTTGACCCCGGGTTCTCATCACGCCTGGTTTCAGCGCTTGAGGCTAAAGTATGATGAACCCCTCTCAAACATCGCTTTCAATTGGGGAATGCGCCCATACATCCCGGACGTCATGATGGTCGAGGAGCTTGGGTAGGGCCAGGCGGATGTTGTTCGCCACGTCACAGGATACCGTTCAACTCAAGACACGTGGGTTTAAAAGTGCGTTGGATGACGAGGCGAAAGACATTGCACGCCACGTCATAGGGTGCCATTCAACTCAAGGCACGAGGTTTCAAAGGGTGTTCGATGACAGGGCCTGGCGGATATTGCTCGCCACGTCATAGGGTGCCATTCGATTCAAGACATCAGGGTTCAGAGTGCGTGGGATGACGGCGTGTGCGGGGGGTGCAGGGCCTGGCACTCTTTCCCTTTTCAGCTCAGATTGATGCAAACACCTTGGATGACGAGGCGAGCCACATATCCACTTGATCCCAATCCGCGACGGACGCCCCCTCAACACCCTAAATTGGCTCAGGAAACAACGGTATACAAACCCCAGTTCGGCAGAAATCGGCGAAGCCAGATTGGCGAACCCACTTTGGCCGATATATCACCCCGCCGATCCTTTTTTCAGCGCATTCTTAAAAGCAAAAGGAATATATGTTAGGCCCTAAGCTCGGGCTGATGCCGCCGGATGCATCAGACAGCCCGGCCAAGAACGGCTTGGTCACCTTTTGCGCGTTTGTGATGTTTGGCGTCATCCCTCTGCTCTCGTGGGTCCTAGCGGTAGGGACCGATGGATGGTGCTCGCTACGTCATCAAGCGCATTTTGAACCCTCGTATCTTCAGTATAATGCAATCCTATGACGAGGCGAGCACTGGCCATCAGTCCCTGCTTAGCGGGCGTCACCCACGCGAGCCACACCGCCAACTTCGTGGCCTCGTGCTTCCTGACGGGTCTGTGCCTCATGGCTCTTGGTAGGGCTCAATGCACGACGCGTTGATGTCCGCCACGTCATCACACTTATTTTCAACTCACGCTCATCGAGCCCCAAGGCGCTCACCTGGCGATTCACTGAGCATTCAACCATCCCCGTCTACCATAACTGATATGGCGGTGCGATTACCGGCACGCGTCGCTCGCCGCGCGGCATTCACGCTTAAACCCTCCGTTGCTGAGTGACGTCCCATCCCATCAGCCAATGACGCGGCGAGCGTGTTGCACTGGGCCCTGGCGCTCGGCGCGGCGAAGGCCAAATTCACGAACCAGAGCATGCTTCGCTCGGCGATGCTGATGCTACTCAACGGCGGCATGGCGGCGATAGCGGCATATCTTGTTAGCTGGGGTATCGCGACCGCTATGGGGAGGTCGCCCGAAGAGTAAGCGGCTCAGCAGATTGATTTGTCGACGGCTCGGTGAGACAAGATAATCCATCATCGAACCCAGACGGGCGGCGCCGCGCCGCTGCGTTGTGTATTACTAGCGATAGACGTGCGATTGAAATGATGCGAAATGATGTATAGGACATTCAGATAAACCCTACAGACTCAGCTGAAACCGCCGGCTGCGCATAGCTCTGCCACTGAAGTACAGAAACACAGCGCGCATGATTCATTTTTCATTCACGTTCATCGAGCCCTGAGGCGCTCGCATGGTGAGCATATCAACAGTCCTAGAAGCAAGAGGGGGGTGTGCCATCAGAGGCGGATACACGCGGGGTCTAGATCATCCGGCGCCACATGCCGGACCGAGGTGTGAAGGGTGCGCTTGGCCGCTGCGGCCAGCTCGTACATCGATCTCATGTTCAGCGCCCACGTCACGCGCCGCTACGTCAACATATTACTATCGATTACAATGATGCGAACGTCATTGACGATGTCAAAAGATGTATGGTCCTTGATGACAACAATCCTCATATCAAGAGCAGAGTGTGCGCTCAGAGGCGGGTGCACCGGTACACTATGAGAGCTCAAAGGCGGATGCATGCGGGGTCCAGATCGCCGGGTGTCACATGCCGGACCCAGGTGTGCAGGGTGCGCTTGGCTGTCGCAGGTGCCGCCGCGGCCAGCTCGTATATCGAGCACATGTTGAGTGCCAGCGTCTCGTGCGTTACACTAGCCATTGCAACATCGTAACAGACATGGACGAACGATGCCAAAATATGTGTTGTCCTCATTAACAACAACGCTCCTAAACGCAAGAGCAAAGTGAGCCATCAAAGGCGAATGCATGCGGGGTCTAGATCATCCGGCCCACATGGCGAACCCAACGCTGAGAGTGAGTTCACCGGTACACCATGATACACAATGAGCGCTCACAGGCGGATGCACGCGGGATCGAGGTCGTCGGGCGCCACATGGCGGACCCAGGTGTGGAGGGTGCGCTTCGCTGTGGCCGGTGCCGCCGCGGCCAATTCGTACATGGAGCACATATTGAGCGCTAGCGTCTCGTGCTGGGCCGTTGCCGTTGGGTGGCACGTCAGGGCCTCCTCCAATACCCTGGCAGGAGGGACATTGAGAACAAGCACCTGAGCCGAGATCGGAGCATGACTTTCTTTCAGGGTGAATGATCATGTAGACGCGCAGGATGAGGATGAGCAGGGGGGAGGAGCAGGAGGGAGGAGGGAGAGCAGGCGGACGACAAGGAGGACGAGATTCAATGTCGGTCGAGCGCATGTTCTCAATGACCCCCCCGCCTGATCCCTCCGCGCAGGTCGCACGTGTACATGCACGCCGCTGCGCAGTTGTTGGCTGCCTCTGCGTCCCATGGATGCACTGCCAGCACCGCTTCAAACTGCTTCTTCGCCCCTGCGTATTCCTTGCGCGCGAACAGCAGCAGGCCGTGGTCTAGGGCCTGGCAGATATTGCTCGCCACGTCAAAGGAGGCCATTCGATAAACACGCGAGGGCTGAGAACGCGTTTGACGACATTTGACTCAACACACAAGGGCTCAAAACGCGTAAGCTGACATTTGACTCATCACCCGAGGGATCAAAACGCGTGGGATGACGTAGCGGACGATATGCTTTTGTGCCTGCCGTGGTCAACTTTGCACCGCAGCGATGCGTCCGGGCCGTCCATCGCGTCGGTAGACTCGTCTGCGGCTGCGGCAGCGGCGGCGGCGGCAGCATCGAAGCAGAGTTGCGCGCCCTCGAGGTCTCCCAGCTGCAAGTGCACGCGGCCTGCGAGAGAGAGTATAGTGGGATCGGGTTGGCCAGCCGGTTGGCACCGCGCCAGCCAGTCCAGCCGCGCCAGCGCCGCCACGTAGCAGGGCCTGGCAGATATTGCTCGCCACGTCATAGGGTGCCACTTCACTCAACAGACGAGGGTTTAGAGTGCGTTGGGCCGGGCGTGTATGAGTCGCCACATCATAGTGAGCCATTTTGCTTGAGAGACGCGGGTCAAAGTGCGTTGGATGACGTGACAAGGAATATCCGCCAGGGCCTACCGAGAAGTCCTTCGCCACTACGTGCAGGTTCACTGCGGCGTGTAGCGCCGTATCGCGCCGCCGCCGCCACACTCCCACCATCCCCGCCCCCGCCCCCACCCCAGCCCCCGCCGCTACAAAGTCTAGACCCGCTACCCGGTCTGTGAAGTCCGCTACAGCCTTGTCAATTCCCCCCGTTACCACACTAACACCGCTACTACCTCTAATCCTCCCGCCCGCCGCCGCCGACGCTACTGCCTCCCTGGCGCACCGATCAGCCAACAAGTACAACGCAGGGTAGGGACTAGCAGAATAGTGCCCGCCACGTCATCCGACGCATTTGAACGCTCGTGTCATGAATTGAATGGCAATTCTATTATCTGGCAAGCAGTATTTGCCAGGCCCCACCGCATCTATGGCCCGCGCCGGTTGCCCTAGCAAATTATGAAGCTCCGCCGCCACATGTCTCAGCGCGTGCGGCACCGCACTCGATCCGTCCGGCGACGTGTTATACCGTGGATCGTCCAGGTCTCCCAACAGCTTGAGCTCATCCGCCGCGGCGCCGTAGGAACGGAGCTTTACCGGGACCTAGGGCCTGGCAGACATTGCTTGCCACGTCAGAGGATGCCCTCAATAAACGAGTGTTCAATATGCGATGGATGACTTGGCGAGCACTGGTACTCTATGTGTACATGACGTGGGGCTCTCGACGTCATAGGTTGCTATTTAAGTAAAGAAAATAGGGTTCGAAACGAGTGTCGATGACGTGGGGGGCATTGTCTGCCAGCCCCCACCAGCGCCAGGATCTGGTAAGCCTTGAGGCTGAGCCACGTGGGGGAGGCCGACGCCGGACGCCCGGCCACGGTCGACTGCCCAGGCCCAATCCCCGCGGGTGCTAGTGCGGCTCGTGCCTTGTCAAGCACCGCTCGCCACGACCCTTGGCGCGCCAGGGCGTGCAGCGCCCGCGTGTCGCCGAGGTGCAAGGGCACGAGTTGGAATCAAGATCAGAAGTTGAAAGCTGTAGCCTTGTACTTTAGATTCAAGCGCCGCAACCATGCGCTTACAACATGGGGTTCAACTCGCCCCAGCGCTGAGTTCAGGCGCTTAAAACATGGGTGTCAGCATGCCCCAGCGCTGAAACCAGGCGCTTGCAACATGGCTATCAGCTTGCACAGAGCCAAAACCAGGCGCTTTCAATGCGGGTTTCCAGCTTGCACGGCCCCACCGAGGGCCACGGACTCCGTGCTGATCTTGGCCAGCGGCGGCGGGGGCAGGTGCTCGAACACGGCGGAGGGGCGCCAAGGCTGCTGGCGCCGCGCGGCAACGGTGGGTGGAGCGCCTGCCATGGCGGGCGCGCGGGGGGGGCTCAGGGGCGTCGCGGCGGCCGGCGCCGGAGCAGGTGGCGGTGTCGGGGCGGGGGCGTAAAGGGGGGATATGGGCGGCGGCGCAGCGGGCGCATGAAGCGGGGTCACGGGCGTAGCCACCGAGCCCGTCGCTGCTGCGGGCACGGGGGGCAAGGGCGCAGGGGCGGGCTGCGACGACAACAGGGGTGACGGAGCCATGGGAGGTGGAACGAAGAATTGAGGCGGGGCCGCTGTGGGAGGAGGGGCCGTGGAAGAAGGTGCCACCATTGGAGGAGGGGCCACGGAAAGTGCCGCCATCGGAGGCGGTGCCGTCATTGGAGGAGGGGCTGCCAATGGATGCGGGGCCGTGGGAGGAGGGGCCATGGGAGGGGGTGCCATAGGTGGGGGTGCAGTCGGAGGGGGTGCCATGGAATAGGGCCTGGATGGTATTTCCCGCCACGTCATCGACACGGATTTGAAACCTGTTGTCTTGAGCTACATGCTCCAATGACGTGGCGAGCAATGTATGCCAGACCCTACCATAGGAGGGGCCGCCGTGGGAAGGGGTGCCATCGGAGGAGGTGCCATGGGAGGGGATGCCGCGGGAGCCGCTACCACCGATGGATCTGGAGATGGCGCTGGCATCGTCGGTGGCGCCTGCATCGATGGTCGCGCTTGCATCATCGGCGGTGCTGGGACTGACGGCGGCCCTGATAGCGTCGGCCCCGTCAGCGGCGGTCTCATCATCGGTGGCGGCGGCAAGGGGGTCCCCTCTGTCGGCGACGCCAGCGGGTGAGGGGGTGCTGTGGGAGGGGGTACCACGGGAGGGGTTGCCACAGGAGGAGCTGGAGTTGACATTTGGGTCGCAGGCGCTTGCATCGTCGGTGGCGCGTGCATGTTCGGCGGCACTGCGACGGTCGGTGGCCCCATCAGCGGCGGTCCAGTCAGCGGGGGGCCCATCAGCGGGTGAGACGGTGCCGTGGGAGGTGGTGCCCTGGGAGGGGGTGCCGCCTGTGGAGCTGGAGGTGGCGCTTGCATCGTGGGTGGCGGTGGGATCGTCGTCGGTGGCGCTGCTACGGACGGTAGCCCGGTAAGCGGCGGCCCCGTCTGCGGCGGCCCCATCAGGGGCGGTGGCGCCAAGGGGGGTCCCGCTGTCGGCGACTCCAGCGGGTGCTCCGAGGTCCGGCGCAAGGGTCGAGGCGAAACACTATAATGCATTTAAGACTTGAGCTGCCGAGGGGACGCCGTACCTGGCTTAGGAAGAGGATGCAGCGAATGTTTGCAGGCACGATACGAGACGAAATATATACAGGAGGTGGAGGCGAGTGCGTCCGGGTACGCTATGAGCAACAGTACAGGGACCTTGTTCGAACTTGTGAAATGATCTCGGGGTGCCCAACGAGCAACGACCACGCAAACATCAAAAGCAACATGACTAGGGCAGGCCCGACCGTGGGTGCTGTCGCCCCGAGCGGGTCATCCCCGTCCATCGGTCCCCAAATTTGCCGGTTGGTGCGCCGCGCCTTCAGGGTGAGGAGGGCGTCGCTTCACCGTTCGACGAGCGTGTGTGACTCGCCTGTTCAGTGGTGGTAGGTGGAGATGGCTCCCGCCCCGAGGAAGGCGGCCGGACAAAACAACCGCCCGCTTCTGGTATCGAAGCCAGTGACATCGACACCGACTCGGCACCCAGATCGACGTGGCTGGCGCTCAGCGGGAGTTGACTTTTCAGATGAGCAATCGCTCAATCACCATTTGGATAACCACGTCGCGGTGGTTGCAGTGGC
>Ga0307489_10000089_pt1 | contig 44709 bp, 34 predicted proteins | sample SB12metaG_FD_202247 | JGI IMG/M metagenome (GOLD analysis project Ga0307489, IMG submission 202247) | Sea-ice brine microbial communities from Beaufort Sea near Barrow, Alaska, United States - SB 1.2 | ecosystem: Environmental > Aquatic > Marine > Coastal | place: USA: Alaska | collected... | reverse complement strand
ATATTTATAGAATGTTTCGGTAAATGAAAATCTTTTATAAAATCTTTTACTTTTTGTATCGCATTTCGCGTAATCTCAAAATGTGAAGGCGTATTTATTTTTAATAAATGAACTTTACTATCAAAAAGATTTGCAAAATCTAAAAACTTACGAAATACTTCTTTGTTTTCTTTTTTGAAATTAGAAGCAAAAACCAAATTCTTTAACTTAAAGTTTTTAATATCTCTTTTTACAACAATAACTGGTATTTTAGAGCTTCTTACTGTTTTTTCTGTGTTAGACCCAATCATTATTTCTTCAAATTCAGAATGTCCTTTAGAGCCCATTATTATTAAATCTACATCAATTTTAGCGGCATATTTTTGGATTCCCTCAAAGGGAGTATTCAATTTAATAAAATATTCAACAGTCATATCTTCAGGAAAATTTATTTTTTTAAATTCTAAAACTTTTTCTTTTGTTTTTCTTAAGTATAACATGCTCTCTGGAATACTAAAAGAACTGCTTGAGGTAATGTCTATAACTCCAGAAGGAAGTTCAATAAGATGTATAAGATATACGGTAGCATTGGTTTTTTTTGCAATTTTAGCGGCTATTTTTGCAGCATATATAGACGGTTTAGAAAAGTCGATAGGAACTAGAATTTTTTTCATAATTCATGATTTTAGGTTAAAATGTTATGCCTATCTCAAGTTACGAAAAAATAATGAATTCGAGTTGGTTTGGTAAATCATAAACAATTCGTATATTTGCACCGAAATTTGCGGTAAACAAAGAATGCAGGGGACCCAAAAGTCCCCTCTTTTTATACTTTATTTTAAGATTTAATATGGATCAAACAGCAGTAAAAATCATAGTAGACGAGGCATTGGCTTCCAATGAGTCTTTATACCTTATAGAATTATCAATCTCAGTAAATAACAAAATTCAAGTTGTTGTAGATGGCGATAATGGCGTCTCACTGAGTGAAACTATGCGCATAAGTAGAGTTGTAAACGATACGTTTGACAGAGAAGTAGAAGATTTCTCTTTAGAAGTTACTACACCAGACATCTCGCATCCATTAAAAGTAAAAAGACAATATATTAAGAATTTGAATAGAATTCTTAAAGTTAAAACGGAAGAAGAAGAGCTTGAAGGTACTTTAATAACAGCAGATAAAGATAAAATTGTCTTACAGTGGAAAGTTAGAGAGCCAAAACTAGTTGGTAAAGGAAAGATTACTGTAAGTAAAACAGCAACTTTAGAATATACAGATATTAAGGAAGCAAAAGTGAAAATCTTATTTTAAGAAAAAACGTAATGGAGAATATAGCATTAATTGATTCGTTTTCAGAATTTAAAGATAATAAAAGTATAGACAGAGTAACACTAATGTCTATTTTAGAAGAAGTTTTTAGAGCTACTTTAAAACGTAAGTTTGGTTCTGATGATAATTTTGATATTATTATCAATCCAGATAAAGGAGATTTAGAAATTTGGAGAAATAGAGTAGTAGTTGCAGATGGTTTTTCTGAAGATGATAATGAAGAAATTGAACTTGCAGAAGCAAGATTGATTGAGCCAGATTTTGAAATTGGAGAAGATGTTTCTGAAGAAGTAAAATTGATTGATTTAGGAAGAAGAGCAATTTTGGCGCTGCGTCAAAACTTGATTTCTAAAATTTATGAACACGATAGTACAAATATATTTAAGCATTTTAAAGAGCTAGAAGGCGAATTATATACGGCAGAGGTGCATCACATACGTCACAATGCTATTATTTTGTTAGACGATGATGGTAACGAAATTGTATTACCAAAGAGTGAGCAAATCCGTTCAGATTTCTTTAGAAAAGGAGATTCTGTAAGAGGAGTTATAAAAACAGTAGAACTAAGGGGGAATAAGCCAGCAATTATATTATCTAGAACGTCTCCAGATTTTCTAAATAAATTGTTTGAACAAGAAATTCCTGAAGTTTTTGATGGATTAATTACTGTAGAAAGAGTTGCAAGAATACCAGGAGAAAAAGCGAAAGTAGCGGTAGATTCTTATGACGACAGAATAGATCCTGTTGGAGCTTGTGTTGGAGTAAAAGGTTCAAGAATTCATGGTATTGTTCGTGAGTTAGGTAATGAAAACATAGATGTTATTAATTATACTAAAAACGAACAATTATTTATTTCAAGAGCATTAAGTCCTGCAAAAGTGACATCAATGGAAATTGAAATGTACGAGGAAGAGAGAAATGGTAAAAAAGGGCGAGTAAGCGTACTTTTAAAACCAGAGGAAGTTTCTAAAGCAATTGGTAGAGGTGGTGTTAATATTCGTCTAGCAAGTGAGTTATCAGGTTACGAAATAGATGTTAAGAGAGAAGGTCTTGAGGAAGAGGACGTAGAATTAACGGAATTTAGTGATGAAATTGAGGCTTGGGTTATTAAAGAATTTAAAAACATTGGTTTAGATACAGCTAGAAGTGTATTAGAAGCAAGCGTAGAAGAATTAGTTAAAAGAACCGATTTAGAAGAAGAAACTATTTTAGATGTTCAAAGAATTTTGAAAGAAGAATTCGAAGAGTAGTTTATAGTTAAAGAGTAATCGTAAAAAAAAAGTATATTTTTACAAATTAAAGGCTAAAAAATAATATATGTCTGAAGGCAAAACAACGAGGCTTAATAAGGTTTTAAGAGAACTAAATATTTCTCTAGATAGAGCAGTAGAATATTTAGCAGATAAAGGTCATGAAATAGAATCTAGACCAACGACTAAAATTTCTGGTGATGTCTATCAAGTACTGCTAGATGGTTTCCAAACAGATGCTAGCAAAAAGGCTGCATCTAAGGAAGTTGGTGAGGAAAAGCGAAAAGAGAAAGAAGCAATTCGTGCAGAGCTAGAGGCTAAGCAAGAGGAAAAAAGAGCAGAAGACGCTAAAAAAGAAGAAGTTCTCAAGGCAAAGGCCAAAAAGGTAGCGGTTAAAACTGTTGGTAAAATAGATGTTGACAATATTGGGAAACCAGCAGCTAAGAAAGAAGAGGTTAAAGAAGTTGTGATAGAAGCAGAAACTCCAAAAGCTGAAACTCCAAAAGTTGAAAAACTAGAAGAACCTGTTGTAGAAACACAAAAACCTACAGAAGAAAAACCTATTGTTGAAGAAGCTAAAGAAGTGAAAGAGCCTAAGGAAGTTAAAGAACCGAAAGAAGTAAAGTCTAGTAATCTTGTTTCTGAGGTAGAAAAAGAGGCTTCTAAGATCGAGAAAAAGATAGAAGGCAAAAAAGATTTTTCTAAATCTGAAGATAAATTTGACGAAGTGTCTGCAGAAAATGCAGAAGCTATCAAAACGCAATATAAAAAGCTAAATGGTCCTAATTTTACAGGAAAGAAAATTGATTTAAAGCAATTCGAAAAGCCTAAGAAGAAAAAACCAGAAGCTAAAAAAGAAGCTGCTCCAGATCCTAGAAAGAAACGCAAGCGTATTGTTACCAAAATAGGAGCACCAGGAAGCAGATCTGCAGCAAGAGGCGCTACACCAAATAGAGCTGGAAACGGAAGAGGTCCTTACAATAAAGGTGGTAGAGCAAACGTAAGACCAGCCACAAACGTTAAGAAAGAAGAACCTACAGAGGCAGATATTCAGAAACAAGTAAGGGAAACCCTAGAAAAACTTCAGGGAAAATCTTCGAAAGGAAAAGGGTCTAAGTATAGAAGAAATAAAAGAGATGCACGTAGAGAGCATTCAGATGCAGAGTTAGAAGCTGAAGCTTTAGGAAGTAGGATTTTAAAAGTAACAGAGTTTGTTACGGTAAGTGAAGTAGCAACTATGATGCAGGTTCCTGTTACTAATATTATTTCGGCATGTATGTCTTTAGGAATGATGGTAACTATGAATCAGCGTTTAGATGCAGAAACCTTAGTAATTGTTGCAGAAGAATTTAACCACAAAGTAGAATTTGTAGGAGCGGAAGTAGAAGAATCAATAGAAGAAGTAATAGATAAATTAGAAGATTTAAAAACCCGGGCACCAATAATTACGGTAATGGGTCACGTAGATCATGGTAAAACATCTTTATTAGATTATATTAGAAAAGCAAATGTTATTGAAGGAGAAAGTGGAGGAATTACGCAGCATATTGGTGCATATTCTGTAAACGTAGGAGATCAAAAAATAGCATTTTTAGATACACCAGGTCACGAAGCTTTTACAGCAATGCGTGCACGTGGCGCACAGGTAACAGATTTAGTTATTATTGTAGTGGCAGCAGATGATGATGTAATGCCCCAAACAAAAGAAGCTATTTCGCATGCCCAGGCAGCAGGAGTTCCAATTATATTTGCAATTAATAAGATTGATAAGCCAAATGCGAATCCAGATAATGTGAAAACACAATTATCTTCAATGAATTTGTTAATTGAAGAATGGGGAGGAGGCATTCAGTCGCAGGATATTTCAGCAAAAACTGGAGAAGGAATTCCAGAATTGTTAGAAAAAGTTTTACTAGAGGCGGAAGTTTTAGAATTAACATCAAACCCTAATAAAAATGCCGTTGGGGCCGTTGTGGAAGCTTTATTAGATAAAGGTAGAGGATATGTTTCTACCATATTGGTGCAAGCAGGAACTTTGAAAATTGGAGATTACTTGTTAGCAGGTAAGCACAGTGGTAAGGTTAGAGCAATGTTTGATGATAAAGGAGTCAACTTAGCAGTTGCAGGTCCGTCAACTCCAGTATCAATTTTAGGATTAGATGGCGCACCACAAGCAGGAGATAAATTTGTTGTTTTTGATGACGAAAGAGAAGCAAAACAAATTGCGTCAAAAAGATCTCAACTGCAGCGTGAGCAATCTGTAAGAACTCAAAAAACATTAACCTTAGATGAAATTGGACGTAGAATTGCACTAGGAGACTTTAAAGAACTAAACATCATTTTAAAAGGAGATGTAGACGGTTCTGTAGAAGCGCTAACAGATTCTTTCCAAAAACTGTCTACAGAAGAAATTCAAGTAAATATTTTACACAAAGGTGTTGGTGCTATTACAGAAAGTGATGTGTTGTTAGCAACGGCTTCCGATGCAATTATTGTAGGATTTAACGTGAGACCACAAGGAAACGCAAGGGTAATAGCGGATAGAGAAGAAGTAGATATTAGAACATATTCTATTATTTATGATGCAATAAACGATCTTAAAGATGCAATGGAAGGAATGTTATCTCCTGTCATGAAAGAAGAGGTTACGGGTAATATTGAAATTAGAGAGGTTTATAAAATTTCTAAAGTTGGTAATATTGCAGGTTGTATGGTAATGTCTGGTAAAATATTTAGAGATTCTAAAATTAGAATTATTCGAGATGGCATTGTGGTCCATGATGGAACGCTTACAGCTTTAAAAAGGTTTAAAGATGATGTAAGAGAGGTTGCAAAAGGATATGATTGTGGGGTTCAGATTAAAAATTACAATGATATTGTAGAAGCAGACTTAATTGAAGCTTACAAAGAAGTAGCTGTTAAAAAGAAGTTGAAGTAAATTTATATTCATAAAAGTAAAAAGCCGGAATTCATATGAATTCCGGCTTTTTTTTTGGTAAAAATTTCTTAACTTTAGTTGACACTAGGATATTTATTTTCTTAAAGGAATTACAATAGCTCCAGTGAATTCTTTCTTGAAAATTAAGTTTGCTCTATCTGCGTCCAGTTTTGTTTTATAGTTCCCAACTTGTACCTTCCATTCGGGGTTATTATAAACTAATTTTGCTTTCATTTTAGGGAATAAAATATGAAACTTAGCATGCTTACCTTTTGCATTTTTTTCAGTCCCATAATAAATCTGAATACTGTATCCAAAACGAACAGATTTATTATAATTTCTCTTTTTTTCTAGTAAATTCTGTACCTCTTTACTTTCATTGGTTATGTTTTGAGCGCTTAAAACTCCTGTATTTACAAACAAACAAAACAAAGCAGTCTTTAAAAATAGTGTATTTCTCATAGTGTGAAATTGAACCACAAAAATAACAACTTGTGAAAGAATAAATCGGCTTTTTTATTTATTTAGAATAGTTATAAATTAGTATTTAAGGTTCTATTAGCTTTTAAAAATTTAGCAATATGTAGTACTTTTGTGAAACTGTTCAGAAGCTGTTTTTTCTGAACGAATTTGTACACAATACTAAAATTATAGTTTGTAAATATGAAAAGTGTAGCACTACAGAATAAACTAACTACGTTACTTTTAAAGAGTCTTACCTTACTTTTGTTTTTTGCGTTTAGCGCATCTTCTTATTCTCAAGATGTGGACGAGGCACGTCAAAAAGAAGGAAGAAAATTATTTAATTCTTTGTGTGCATCTTGTCACAAATTAGATAAGAAATTAGTAGGACCAGCATTGGGGGGTGAAGAAGAGCGTAGAGAAAATTCTTGGTTAAAATCTTGGATCAAAAATAATGCAGAGTTCCAAAAGGTAAATGCAGAAGCAGCCCAGGCTGCAACATATGCATCATCTGCGATGAATGCGTTTCCTCAATTGACAGATAAGAATATAGACGATATATTATATTATACAACTGTAGGTGAAATTAAAAAGACTCCAGTTGCGGGAGAAACTACGATAGGTGGAAATGTAGTTTCAGATGGAGGGGCTCCAAGTTGGGTTATCTATTTCTTAGCTGCCGCAATGGTGGTTGCATTCTTAATGATTGCTAGTTTGTTAAAACAAGTTAGTGAGTTGAAAGGAAATAAAAAGCCTGAATCAAAAGCTAATTTAAAAAGAGACCTTCAAGAGTTGTGGGCGGGTGTTAGAAAGAACACATTTCTAAAAGTAATGGCAACATTGTTTTTAGTACTAATAGGTATTTATTTACTATTCGGAACGCTATTTAGTGTTGGTATCGATCAAGGGTATCAGCCAATTCAGCCAATTGCATTTTCACATAAAATTCACTCAGGAGAGAATAAAATTGACTGTCAATATTGTCACTCATCAGCAAAACACAGTAAACATTCGGGAATACCATCTGTTAATGTATGTATGAACTGTCACATGGCTATTGCAGAGGTCGCTGAAGGAACTGAAATCGAATGGAATGGACAGATATATGGTAAAGAGCGTTTAGATGGTGAGATTGCTAAAGTATACGACGCTGCAGGTTGGGATCCTGAAGCAATGGAATATTCAGGTGAAGAAAAACCAGTAAAATGGATTCGCATCCACAATCTACCAGATTTTGTATATTATAATCACGCACAGCATGTAAAGGTTGCAGGTTTAAAGTGTCAGCAATGTCATGGTCCAGTAGAAGAAATGGATGAAATGTATCAGTACTCTCCATTAACAATGGGCTGGTGTATTAATTGTCACAGAGAAACAAATGTAGATTTAAAAGGAAATGAGTATTATGCTAAAATTCACGAGGAGCTCGCAACAAAATACGGAGTAGAGAAAGTAACTATTGCGCAGTTAGGTGGATTAGAATGTGGTAAATGTCATTACTAATTATAAAATAAAAGATTCAAAAATTAAAAGATGGATGAAATTGTTTTTTCAATTTATTAAATCTTTCAATCATTAAATAAAAAAGTACAAATGGCTTCAAACAAAAAATACTGGAAAAGTGTTGAAGAACTAAAAGGTAGTTCTGTTGTTGAAACGCTTATTAAAAATGAGTTTGTAGAGGATATTCCTACAGATGATTTTTTAGGTGATAAAGATACATTAGAGTCTTCTTCTACAACACGTAGAGATTTCTTAAAGTATGTTGGCTTTACAACAGCAGCAGCTTCATTAGCGGCTTGTGAAGGACCGGTGGTGAAATCCATTCCTTATGTTGTAAAACCAAATGATATTATGCCTGGGGTTGCAGACTGGTACGCAACTTCTGTGGCAGACGGCTTTGATTTCTCAAATGTGTTGATTAAGACGCGTGAGGGAAGGCCTATTCAAGTAATGCCAAATAAAGAGGCGAACGGGACTACAGGCGCGCGAGTGCAAGCAGTTGTACTTTCTCTATATGATGAGCAATTGCGTTTAAAAGAACCAACTAAAAATGGTACCGCTATCTCTTGGGCCGATGCAGATAGAGAGATAGGACAAAAATTAAATAATTTTAAAGAGGCCGGAAAGCAAGTTGTTTTGTTAACAGGAACAATGGCGAGTCCATCAACAGATAAAGTGGTTGGAGAATTTTTGACCACGTATCCAAATGCAAAGCACGTTGTATATGATGCGATTTCTGAGGATGCATCGGCAGCGGCTTTTGAAGCAATGTATGGCAGAAGAGCCTTGCCTAGCTATAAGTTACAAAATGCAGAAACAATTGTTTCTTTTGGTGCGGATTTCTTAGGAGATTTCCATGGAGGTTTTGAAAAGGCATACGTAGCTGGTAGAAAACCAGAAACAGGTAAAATGTCTTACCATGTGCATGTAGAAAGCAATATGTCTCTCACTGGAGCAAATGCAGACAAGCGTTTGGTTGCAAAACCATCAGATGCCGTATTTGCCTTAGTTAATTTATACAATGAAATTACAGGGAATTCGGTAGCTTCCAACGCTACACCTATTGATAGTGAGATTAAAAAATTAGCAAAGCTGCTAAAAAAAGCAGGTTCTAAAGGAGTTGTAATGACCGGTATTAACGATGTCAACGCACAGTTAATCTCCTTGGCAATTAACAAGGCTTTAAATAGTGAAGTTATAGACGCCCATAATTCATTAAATATTCGTCAAGGAAATCTCGCAGAGGTTCAAAACGTAGTTTCAGATATGAAATCTGGAAAGGTAGCTGGTTTATTTACGGTGAACATAGATCCTTCATACTCTTTACCAAATGCTACTGAATTCAAAGAAGCTTTATTAAAAGTGGATTTAAGGGTGGCTTTATCCGTTGAAAACAATGAGACCGTAAACGCAATGGAATATGCATTGCCAGCAACACATTTCTTGGAGTCTTGGGGAGATACTCAGTTTTCAGAAGGAAAATTTGGTTTGGTTCAGCCAACAATTCAACCATTATTTAAAACACGTCAAATTCAAGATTCATTACTAAAATGGTCTGGAAGTACTACTACATATTTTGATCTGTTAAAAAACTTTTGGTCTACAGAAGTGCTTGAAGGCTCTTCATGGAACAAAGCATTGCACAATGGTTATTTCATCAAAACAACTACCATTGATTCAAATCGTAAAGAACTTTCAATTGATGCAGTTGCAAAGAGATTAAAGAAGAGTACAACAGCTTCAGGAATGGAGTTGAACTTATATGTTAAAACCGGTTTAGGGGACGGTAAGCAAGCAAACAATCCTTGGTTGCAAGAATTTCCAGATCCGATAACAAGAACTTCTTGGGATAATTATTTAACCATGTCTATGGCGGATGCGAGAGATTTAGGTTTTTCAAATCCTGTGAAAGATAACGGAGCAATCAATGGAGATTATGCCAAAGTATCTGTTAATGGTAAAGAGGTTGTGGTTCCTGTAATGATTCAGCCAGGTCAGGCAAAAGGTTCTGTAGGCTTGTCATTAGGTTATGGAAAAACCTTTGGTTTAAAAGAAGAAATGCAAGTAGGGGTGAATGCGTACCCTTTATACAAGGATGGTAATAATATTCAATATAATGTTGCAATAGAAAAAGTTTCTGGAACGCATAAGTTTGCTTGTACACAAGTGCAGAAGACAATCGCGGGTAGACATGATATTTTAAAAGTAGCTACCCTAAAAGAATACAATACGGTTGCGCCTAAAGACCATGAAAATGGTTGGAATAAGCCGGCATCTGTTTCTTATGATCACAAAGAGGTGGAAGCAAAAACGATCGATTTATGGGATGAGCATAACAGAGAAATTGGGCATCACTTTAACTTATCTATAGATTTAACCTCATGTACAGGTTGTGGAGCTTGTGTTGTTGCATGTCATGCAGAAAACAATGTACCAGTTGTAGGTAAAGATGAAGTAAGGGTTGGTAGAGATATGCACTGGCTGCGTATTGATAGATATTATACTTCAGAAGTAGAGACAAGAGAAGAAGCAAAAGAGTTAGGATTAAGCACTGCAGAGACTTACAAAGGCTTAGAAACAGAAGCAGAAAATCCTGAAGTTACTTTTCAACCAATGATGTGTCAGCACTGTAATCACGCTCCATGTGAGACTGTTTGTCCAGTTGCTGCTACAACACATGGTCGTCAAGGTCAAAACCAAATGACATATAACAGATGTGTAGGTACAAGATATTGTGCAAACAACTGTCCTTATAGAGTTCGAAGATTTAATTGGTTTAGATATGCAGATAACAATGAGTTCGACTTTAATATGAACAGTGAGCACGGTAAAATGGTGTTAAATCCAGATGTTGTAGTTCGTTCTAGAGGAGTTATGGAGAAATGTTCTATGTGTATTCAATCAACACAGGCAACAATATTAAAAGCGAAAAAAGAGGGCAGACCAGTAAACACAGATGAATTTCAAACAGCTTGTTCTTCTGCTTGCTCTTCAGGCGCCTTGGTTTTTGGAGATGTAAATAACGAAGAAGATCAAGTAACAGCATTAGCAGTCGATAAAAGAGCTTACCACGTATTAGATTATCTTCAAACGAAGCCTAATGTGGTATATCAAACGAAGGTTGTGAATACAAACGAAGCATAATTTAAACTAAGATATAAAAATATGTCTCATTACGAAGCATCCATAAGGGAACCTTTAGTACTAGGTGATAAGAGTTACCATGATATTACTGAAGACATTGCAAAGCCGATAGAAGGCGCTGCAAATAAGAATTGGTACATTGCATTTTATATTTCTTTAGCGGCAATGCTATGGGGGTTTGGATGTATTTTCTATACCGTAGGTACTGGTATTGGAGTATGGGGATTGAACAAGAACATTGGATGGGCTTGGGATATTACAAATTTTGTATGGTGGGTTGGTATTGGTCACGCCGGGACATTAATTTCTGCGGTACTTTTATTATTTCGCCAAAAATGGAGAATGGCCATTAACCGTTCTGCAGAGGCAATGACAATTTTTGCTGTTTTTCAAGCAGGATTGTTTCCAATTATTCACATGGGGCGTCCATGGAATGCATATTGGGTATTACCACTGCCGAATCAATTCGGATCACTTTGGGTAAACTTTAATTCACCATTATTATGGGATGTTTTTGCGATCTCAACCTATTTATCGGTATCCTTAGTTTTCTGGTGGACAGGTTTATTGCCTGATTTTGCAATGATTAGAGATAGAGCAGTAAAGCCTTTTCAAAAGAAAATATATGCACTGTTATCCTTCGGATGGTCAGGTAGAGCTAAAGATTGGCAACGTTTTGAAGAAGTATCTTTGGTGCTTGCAGGTTTAGCAACACCATTAGTACTTTCAGTACACACCATTGTATCTATGGATTTTGCTACCTCAATCAATCCAGGTTGGCACTCAACAATATTTCCTCCGTACTTTGTAGCAGGAGCAATATTTTCAGGTTTCGCAATGGTACAAACCCTTTTGGGAATCATGAGAAAGGTTACAAACCTTGAAGATTATATTACACGTATGCACGTAGAATATATGAATATGGTAATCATATTAACTGGTGGAATTGTAGCGGTAGCATATGCAACAGAATTCTTTATTGCTTGGTATACAGGGTCACCATACGAAAATTACACGTATTTATCAATAGGTGCGGCAACAGGTCCTTATGCTTGGGCTTTCTGGTCTCTAATTACCTTTAATATTATCACTCCTCAATTATTATGGATTAAGAAATTCAGGAGAAGTTTTATGATTACGTTTATTATTTCGATCGCTATTAACATTGGTATGTGGTTTGAACGTTTTGATATTATTGCAATTGTATTAAGTAAAGGTCATTTACCTTCTACTTGGTGGCGTTTTGAGCCAACTTTTGTAGATGTGGGTATCTTTATTGGAACTATAGGATTCTTTTTTGTATTATTTTTATTGTATGCAAGAACTTTCCCCGTAATAGCGCAAGCGGAAGTAAAAACAATATTAAAATCTTCTGGTGAATTTTACAAGAAGAGAAGTGCACAAGGAATTCCTACGAAGCCTGCAATTTCGGTAACAGATAGTGCTGCAATTAAAGGTAGTTCTAATAACAATTTAAACGGATAATTATGGAAGCATCAAAAGTGATTCACGCGTTTTATAAGGATGACGAAGTTTTGTTAGATGCAGTGAAAGCTGTAAAGGCGGAACACCATCATATTGAAGAAGTATTTTGTCCATTTCCAGTTCATGGCTTAGACAAAGCAATGGGTTTAGCTCCAACAAGAATTGCGATTACAGCATTCTTTTACGGAATTACAGGTTTGGCTTTTGCTGTTTGGATGACCAATTATATAATGATTGAAGATTGGCCAATGGATATCGGTGGTAAACCAAGTTTTTCATGGATAGAAAATATGCCATCATTTGTGCCTATCATATTTGAATTAACAGTTTTTTTTGCAGCCCATTTAATGGTGATAACCTTTTATATGAGAAGTAGAATTTGGCCATTTAAAGATGCGGAAAATCCGGATCCAAGAACAACAGACGATCACTTTTTAATGGAGATTCCCGTTGAGAATAATGAAGAAGTGCTGACCTCTTTACTTGCAAAAACAGGAGCTGTAGAAATTAATATCGTAGACAAACACTAATATATAGATAATGAAGAATTTTAAATTAATTATCGGGTTAGTCGTTTTTGCAAGTATGTTTTCTTGCAATGACAAGAAAACAAGACAATTGCAATATATGCCAGATATGTATGAATCTATACCTTACAAGGCGGATGGAGCAAAAGGGCTTGGTGGAAATCCTGTTAATAGAGCACCAGTCGCTGGTACGCTGAATAGAGGAGGAACGCCAGATTATATCATTCCAAATACAATAGAAGGGTATGATGAAGCAAAGTACAATTTGAAATCTCCGCTAGATAAGAATGAAAAGAATTTAGAAAATGGTAAGAAAATGTATTCAATTTATTGCATTTCTTGTCACGGTAAAAAAGGAGATGGAAACGGATATTTGTCCACGTCGGAAAAGTTTTTAGGAATTCCTAACTATAAAGACAGGGATGTCACAGAGGGAAGTATTTACCATATTTTAATTCACGGTAAAGGTTTAATGGGGTCTCACACATCTCAACTAACATATAATGAAAGATGGCAAATCATTCAATACGTAGAAGTATTAAGAGCAGATTTGTTAAAATAAAGGATAAAAAGAAAGAATACGAAAGATATGTATCAATTCTCAGGTAAATTAAAAACGTTCTCAATAGCATTAATCATTCTTGGTGTTGTAGGAATTGCATTCAGTTTTTACAATGGTTCACAAAAGACTATTGAAGATGCACAACAAATAATAGCTGGATCTCATGGTGGTGGTCACGAAACTTCTCACGAAGATACAAGTGCACACAATGAAGGCGAGGTAGAAGATAATCATACTGCAGCTAAAGATGCACATGGAGAGGTAATAGGGCATGAAGACGCAAAGAATCATGACAACCACACTCCAAATACAGCGTTGAAAGCAACAACAGAATCGCACAGCGCTGCTGAAGTTAAGGAGCATGAAGAACACGTGTTACATCAATTACAGAATAGGCCGTGGTCCGCATTTTACGTAGCCTTATTTTTCTCGTTAGGAATAACATTGTTAGTATTGGCGTTTTACGCAATACAAAGAGTCGCTCAAGTGGGTTGGTCTGTGCTTATTCTAAGAGTAATGGAGGCAATTACAGGGAATTTATTGCCAGTGTCTATTTTAATGATTGTGGTACTAATTGCATCAGTAATGCATCTTAACCATGTATTTCCATGGATGTCAGACGGTATTTTTGATCCAACTAGTGAAAATTACGATCCAATCATAGACGGTAAATCTTGGTGGATGAATACTACTGGTTTCTTAGTTAGAAGTATTGTGTATCTTTTGATTTGGAATGCATATAGATTCTTTATTAGAAGAAGTTCTATCAAAGAAGATACTGCAAATGATAATAACAAAACCTACAAGAAGAATTACAACGCATCTGTTGTTTTTCTATTCTTGTTTATGGTGACAGAATCTATGATGTCTTGGGACTGGATTATGGGTTTAGATCCGCACTGGTTTTCTACATTATTTGGATGGTATGTGCTATCTACTTTATTAGTATGTGCTTTAACAGTAATTGCATTTTTTACAATGTATTTGCGTTCGGAAGGGGCTTTGCCTGGTGTAAACGATAGTCATATTCATGATTTAGCGAAGTTTATGTTTGGTTTTTCTATATTTTGGACGTACTTATGGTTTTCACAATTCATGTTGATATGGTACGCAAATATACCTGAAGAAACTACGTATTTTGTAGCAAGATTTACAGAGTATAAATTACCTTTCTTAGGAATGGTAGTAATGAACTTTGTGTTTCCAATATTGTTGTTGTTAAATAGTGATTACAAAAGTAAACCTTGGTTTGTGTTTATTGGGGGTACTGTAATTTTAGTAGGACATTATATAGATGTATTTATTATGGTAATGCCTTCTACAGTTGGCGCACAGTGGTTTTTTGGAATTCCAGAAGTGAGTTCTTTATGCTTCTTTATAGGCCTGTTTATATATACAACACTAAGTTCTTTTTCAAAAGCAAATCCAATACCAAAGGGAAATCCTTTCTTGAAAGAAAGTGAGCATTTTCATTATTACAATATTGAACATTCAGAGGAAGGTTCAACCGAGGATCATTAATAAATAATTGAATTTTAAAATTAAGAAAAGATACATATGCTAGCTCTATTTTATATTTTTATAGGTGTTGCAATTGGTGTAAGCGTTTGGCAGATCACTAGAATCATGGATTTTAGAGGCTCTATTGCAAATGACAAGGACAATGCAGCTCATGGTAAATACGCCATCGTCTTTTTGGCTTTTTTATATGCAATGATGATTTATTGCTTAATTTTTCTAAATGTGATAATGTTACCAGAATCGGCTTCAATTGAAGGGGAGCACGATGACCGTTTATTTAATATTACATTTTGGTTAATTGGAGTGGTACAATTTTTCATGCAATTTCTTATTTTCTATTTTACTTTTAAGTACAGAGGAAGTAAAGATAGAAAAGCAAAGTTTTATGCAGATAGTCATAAATTAGAATTTATTTGGACAGTTACTCCAGCCATTGTGTTAGTTGGCTTAGTTGGTTATGGTCTTTGGCAATGGAATAATGTGATGGATTTATCTAATGAAGATGATGCTATTGCAATTGAGGTATATGCACAACAATTTAATTGGAAGGCAAGATATGCAGGAGTAGATAACACGTTAGGTTATGGAAACGTAAACTTTATCAAAGGGATTAACACGATGGGTGTTGATATGCGTGACAAAAATTCCGCAGATGATAAGCAGGTAACTGAATTATATTTACCAAAAGGAAGAAAAATTCATTTTAAATTTCGTTCTCAAGATGTATTACACTCAGCGTATATGCCTCATTTTAGAGCTCAAATGAATTGTGTTCCTGGCATGGTTACCGAATTTGGTTTTACACCAAAGTATACTACGGAAGAAATGAGAGAACAGCCTGAGGTAATTGCAAAGTCTATTGGGATCAACAAAATTAGAAGGGCGAGAGGAGATGATCCTTACATCTTTAATTATCTGTTGTTGTGCAACAAAATATGTGGAGCATCGCACTATAATATGCAGTTTAAAATTACAGTCGTAGAACAGGATGAATACGATACTTGGCTATCAGAGCAGCCTACACTAACAGAAGTTATTAGTAAATACAAATAAAAAACACTACAAATAAGTAAGATATTATGTCAGATCACCATCATAAAGAAACATTTGTAACAAAATATATATTTAGTCAAGATCATAAAATGATTTCTAAACAGTTCCTGGTAACAGGTATGTTTATGGGAATTATAGCGGTATTGATGTCAATGTTATTTCGTTTGCAACTTGCATGGCCGGATACATCATTTTCAGTAGTTGAGGCTTTTTTAGGTTCTCATCAAACTGACGGAATCATGGATCCAGATATTTATTTAGCATTGGTTACAATACACGGTACTATCATGGTATTCTTTGTACTTACAGCTGGTTTAAGTGGTACTTTTTCCAACTTGTTAATTCCTTTGCAAATTGGAGCAAGAGACATGGCCTCAGGATTTTTAAATATGGTTTCTTACTGGTTATTCTTTTTGTCTAGTATTGTAATGTTAATATCATTGTTTGTCGAAGCAGGACCAGCTGCTGCTGGTTGGACGGTGTATCCACCTCTAAGTGCCTTGCCACAAGCAATTCCAGGTTCTGGAACAGGAATGACCTTATGGCTAGTTTCAATGGCAATCTTTATCGCATCTTCTTTAATAGGTGCATTAAATTACATTGTTACTGTGTTAAATCTGCGTACAAAAGGTATGAAAATGACAAGATTGCCATTAACAATTTGGGCATTTTTTGTAACGGCAATTATTGGTGTCGTTTCTTTTCCTGTATTATTATCGGCATCTTTACTTTTGATTTTTGATAGAAGCTTTGGAACCTCATTCTTTTTGTCTGATATATTCATAGCCGGAGAAGTATTACATTATCAAGGAGGTTCGCCAGTATTGTTTGAACACTTATTTTGGTTCTTAGGGCACCCAGAAGTATATATCGTACTCTTGCCAGCTTTGGGAATTACTTCAGAAATTATCTCGACAAACTCTAGAAAACCAATTTTTGGATACAGAGCAATGATTGGTTCTATCTTAGCGATTGCATTTTTATCTACAATTGTTTGGGGTCATCATATGTTTGTTTCAGGAATGAATCCTTTCTTAGGTTCTGTTTTTACATTTACAACTTTATTAATTGCAATTCCATCCGCTGTGAAAGCATTTAATTATGTAACCACATTGTGGAAGGGGAATTTACAGTTAAATCCAGCAATGTTATTTTCTATTGGTTTAGTTTCTACTTTCGTTACAGGAGGTTTAACGGGGTTGGTCTTAGGAGATTCTGCGCTAGATATCAATATTCATGATACTTATTTTGTAGTGGCGCACTTTCACTTAGTAATGGGTGTTTCTGCTATTTTTGGAATGTATGCGGGTATTTACCACTGGTTTCCAAAAATGTATGGCCGAATGATGAATAAAACACTAGGTTATTGGCACTTTTGGATTACCATAGTGTGTGCTTACGGAGTTTTCTGGCCAATGCATTTTATTGGTTTAGCTGGTTTGCCAAGAAGGTATTATACCAACACAAATTTTCCAATGTTTGACGATTTAGCAGATATCAATATTGTAATTACTTTATTTGCCTTAGTTGGTGGTATTGCACAAATTTTCTTCATAGCTAATTTCTTTATTTCTATGTACAGAGGCGAAAAGGCAACACAAAATCCTTGGAAATCTAATACGTTAGAATGGACTACCCCAGTAGAACACGTTCATGGCAATTGGCCAGGGAGGTTACCAGAGGTTCATAGATGGGCTTATGATTACAGTAAACGTGTAGATCCGAATGACGATGATAGTGATTATTTACACGGACAGGACTTTGTCCTACAAACAACACCGCTATTAGAGCTTGAAGAGCCTTCATAAATAGTTAAATACATATAAAAAGCCTTTCCAATGTGGAAAGGCTTTTTGCTTTCTAAGAAGATTGTTTTTTCTTCTTAAAATCTATTATCTTTGTTTTATGAACGAAAATTTAAATCCTGATAATGATAATTTATCAAATGAAGATATAGACGTAGAAAAAAAATTACGTCCACTTTCCTTTGAGGATTTTACAGGCCAAGATCAAGCAATTGATAATTTAAAAATATTTGTAGAGGCAGCAAATCAAAGAGAGGAGGCGCTAGATCATACCCTATTTCACGGACCTCCTGGTTTAGGGAAGACAACGCTTGCACATATTTTAGCAAACGAATTACAAGTGGGTATAAAAGTAACCTCTGGTCCGGTTTTAGATAAGCCAGGAGATTTAGCTGGTTTACTTACCAATCTAGATGAACGAGATGTTTTATTTATTGATGAGATTCACCGCTTAAGTCCAATTGTAGAAGAATATTTATACTCTGCAATGGAAGATTTTAAGATTGATATTATGATTGAATCTGGCCCAAATGCCAGAACGGTACAAATCAATCTAGAGCCCTTTACATTAATTGGTGCTACTACTCGTTCAGGGTTGTTAACTGCTCCAATGAGAGCAAGATTTGGAATAAGTAGTAGATTACATTACTATAAGACAGAATTATTGACTACCATTATTCAAAGAAGTGCGCATATTTTAAAAGTACCTATTTCTATGGAATCGGCTATTGAAATAGCTGGAAGAAGCAGAGGAACACCAAGAATTGCAAACGCGTTGTTACGAAGAGTGCGAGATTTTGCCCAAATAAAAGGGGATGGTACCATTACCATAAAAATTGCAAAGTATGCCTTAGGAGCCTTAAATGTAGATGCGCACGGTTTGGATGAAATGGATAATAAAATTTTGGCAACCATTATAGATAAATTCAAAGGTGGTCCGGTTGGTCTTTCTACAATTGCAACGGCAGTTAGTGAAAACACAGAAACAATTGAAGAAGTGTATGAGCCTTTTTTAATTCAGCAAGGTTTTATTATGCGCACGCCAAGAGGAAGAGAAGTAACAGAGTTAGCCTACAAACATTTGGGAAGGGCAAAAGGAAAGAATCTCGGAGAATTGTTTTAAATATGTTGTTTGCAGTTAGTGAACGTCTATTAAAAACGCAATTGTGAAAAGGGATCTAGCGAATACTGCAAAGAATGAAAATAAAAAAAATAATACCTATTTTAGAATGGTTACCAAATTACAATTTTTCACTTTTTAGAGGTGATTTAATTGCGGGAATAACCGTAGGTATTGTATTAATCCCACAAGGAATTGCATACGCGCTTATCGCTGGATTGCCGCCAATTTACGGTTTGTATTGCGCGCTAGTGCCGCAAGTAATGTATGCTATTTTTGGATCTTCTAGACAAGTTGCAATTGGTCCGGTAGCTATGGATTCTTTAATTGTGGCAACAGGCGTTTCTACGCTAGCATTAGCGGGTTCAGAAAGTTATATTTCTATCGCTATTCTATTAGCATTAATGGTGGGCGCAATTCAATTTATAATGGGTGTTTTTAGTTTAGGCTTCATTGTAAATTTCCTCTCAAAACCTGTTATTACTGGTTTTACTTCGGCCGTGGCATTAATTATTGGGTGCAATCAATTTAGAAACTTCTTTGGCGTAGAGCTGGTTCAAAGTGATCAAATTCAGATTATTTTAGAGGATATTTGGCGTCAAATAGATGATTTTAATTTTCATACGACAGGTATTGGCCTGTTTTCTGCACTATTAATTATCATTTTTAGAAAGATAAATAAGAAGATTCCAAATGCACTTATTGTGGTGATTTTAGGAGTTTTAATTATGAAATTTTTTAATAAAAGTTTTACGGATGTTTCCATCGTAAAAGACATTCCTTCGGGCTTGCCTAAATTTGGCATTCCAGATTTTGATCTAGCGCTTTTAAGAGAATTATTACCGATAGCATTAACCTTAGTAATGGTTGGTTATTTAGAAACAATTTCTATAGGAAAATCATTAGAAGCAAAACAAGACGAATATCGGATAAGACCAAATCAAGAATTAATTGCATTAGGTATTAGTAACATGGTAGGTTCTTTATTTAAAGCATACCCAAGTGCTTCTAGTTTTTCCCGTTCTGCTATCAATCAAGAAAGTGGTGCAAAAACAGGAATGGCAGCCTTGATTGCAGTAGTTATGGTGATCATTACATTGTTGTTTTTAATGCCATTATTTTATTATTTACCAAAAACAGTTTTATCTGCAATTATAATTGTTGCAGTCTTTGGGTTGATTAATTTTAAAGAAGCTCGTTTTCTATGGAAAGCCAATCAGTTAGATTTTTGCTTAATGCTCGCTACTTTTTTAGCAACGCTATTATTAGGGATTGAATTTGGAATAGTAACAGGAGTAGGTTTGTCTTTAATTATTTTAATATTTAGAACTTCTAGGCCGTATGTTGCGGTATTAGGCAAAGTGCCAAATTCTAATTTTTATAAAAATAAAGAAAGATTTGAAGAAGTTCTTATTGATGATGATATTTTAGTGTTTCGATTTGATGCACAATTATTCTATGCAAATGCCAGTTATTTTAGAGATCGATTAGAGCAAATGATGGATAAAAAAGGCAAGGCTTTAAAGTTAATAGTTTTAGATGCAGAGAGTATAAATAGAGTAGACAGTACAGGGATAGAAATGTTAAAAGAACGCATTTTATGCTGTCAGAAAAAGGGAATATTATTTTATTTTGCTGGAGTAAAAGGTCCCGTAAGAGATGATTTATTTAGAAGCGAAATTTTAGAAGTTATAGATATAAAGCATTTTTTTATGCGTTCTAATCAAGCAGTTATGTTTTATAAAACAGGGGATAGAAGACATCAAGAAAAATACGCGAAATATATACACCAGTCTTACGACTAAAAGAAAGTAATATCCCGAGTTTTACGATTTCTCAACTACGTTTAAGAATTAAATAGACGGATAACTACTATATAACGAAACAGTTATCGCATTATTTTAAGGTTTACAAAAAGAAAAACAGGATATGATTATCGAACAAATATATACAGGGTGTTTAGCGCAAGGAGCATATTATATAGAGAGTAATGGAGAAGCTGCTATCATAGACCCATTAAGGGAAGTACAAGATTATATTGATAAAGCCGCAAATGGGAATGCTAAAATCAACTATATTTTTGAAACACATTTTCATGCAGATTTTGTGAGTGGACATGTCACTTTAGCTGAAAAAACAGGTGCAAAAATAGTGTATGGTCCAACTGCCAAAACAACCTTTGATGCGCATATAGCTAAACATAATGAAGTTTTTAAAATAGGAGATATTACCCTAACTGTATTACACACTCCAGGGCATACTATGGAAAGTTCTTGTTATTTATTAAAAGAGGAGAATGGAAAAGATTATGCATTGTTTAGTGGTGACACCCTTTTTATAGGCGATGTAGGCAGGCCAGATTTGGCTCAAAAAAGTGATGTTACTGAAAAAGATTTAGCAGGTTTTTTATTTGATAGCTTAAGAAATAAAGTAATGCCTTTAGCAGATGAAGTTATTGTATATCCAGCGCATGGTGCAGGTTCTTCTTGCGGTAAAAATTTAAGCAAAGAAACGGTAGGTACAATTGGCAACCAAAAAGAAACCAATTATGCTTTAAGAGCAAACATGACTAAAGAAGAATTTATCAAGGAACTAACAGATGGTTTATTGCCTCCGCCAGCATACTTTCCTTTAAATGTAAAACTGAATAAAGAAGGGTACAGATCGATAGAGGAGGTCATAAAAAACAGTGCAAAACCATTACCTATTAAAGATTTCGAGCGAATTTCGAATGAAGCTAATGCGGTGATTTTAGATGTTCGACATCAATCAGAATTTGTAAAAGGTTTCATACCACAAAGTATTTTTATAGGCATCGATGGTGGTTTTGCTCCATGGGTTGGTGCACTAATTAAAGATATTACACAACCAATTTTACTGGTAACTCCGAAAGGTAGAGAAGAAGATACGATTACAAGATTGTCTAGAGTTGGTTTCGATAATGTTTTAGGCTATTTAGAAGGAAGTTTTACTGCTTGGAAAAAGGCAGGGAAAGAAGTGGATACTTTAAACTCTATTGCTGCAGATGTTTTACAAGAACAAATAAAGTGTAAAATGCCTATTTTTGATGTACGAAAACCCGGAGAATATAAAAGTGAACACGTAAAAGTGGCAGAAAATACACCTTTAGATTTCTTAAATAATTATAGTGCTGAATTCCCGAAAAAAGGAAATTTTTACGTGCATTGCGCAGGTGGGTATCGTTCTGTAATTGCAGCTTCTATTTTAAAAGCTAGGGGTTTCCATAATGTTATAGATGTAACGGGTGGCTATGATGCTATAAAAATTACGACGATAGAAAGAACAACAGCAGCTTGTTCTTCAACTGTAAAATAAAAAAAATGAAAAATATTTTATGTTTTTTTCTGCTGAGTTTCTTTTTCATGAACTGTAGTTCGCAAGAAGAAATAAAATCAATTTCCACAAGGAAATTAAAGGTTTTATTAGCGGGAGAAAAAGTTCAATTAATGGATGTTAGAAGTCCAAAAGAAATAAAAAAAGGGGCCATAAAAACAGCACTTTTTGCAAATTATTTTGATGCAGATTTTTATGAAAAAGCAGCGCAGCAATTAGATAAAAACAAGCCCGTTTATTTGTATTGTAGAAGTGGAAATAGAAGTGGAAAAGCATCCAAAATTTTAGAAGCAAAAGGTTTTAATGTGGTAAATGTTTTAGGAGGATATATGAAATGGCAAAAAGAAAATTGAGGTATTGTAGATGGAACTAGAAAAGGTGTAATTTTTTGATTTGTGCCGCAGTTCAAACAGCGATATAAATAAAAAAGCGAGCAGTAAGCTCGCTTTTTTATTTTATCCCAAATACGTTCTTAGCATTTGTGTCTTAGATTTAGATTGTAAACGTATAATTGCTTTGTGCTTTAATTGTCGAACGCGTTCTCTTGTTAAATCAAATTTTTCGCCAATCTCAGACAAACTAGATGCTACTTCGTTTCCAATACCATAATACATTTTTATAACTTTTGCTTCTTTGTAAGTAAGTGTTTCTAAAACCCTGTCAATTTCAATTTTTAAGGATTGGTCCATCAATTCTCTGTCTGGATTTGGAGAGTCTCCAGATTGCAATACATTGTATAAATTAGATTCTTCCCCTTCTTTAAAAGGAGCATCCATAGAAACGTGTCTTCCAGAATTTTTTAAAGACTGTTCTACCTCTAATTCTGTCATGTCTAACTGTTTTGCAAGTTCCTTATTTGTGGGCATGCGCTGTTGATCTTGTTCTAACTTCGCGTATATTTTTTTTATTTTATTAATACTTCCTATTTTATTTAGCGGCAGACGCACAATTCGAGATTGTTCTGCTAAGGCTTGCATAATAGATTGACGAATCCACCAAACAGCATAAGAAATAAATTTAAAACCTCTTGTTTCATCAAAACGTTTTGCCGCCTTTACCAAACCTAAATTACCCTCATTTATCAAATCAGACAATTTTAAACCTTGTCCTTGATATTGTTTTGATACGGAAACTACAAATCTTAAATTTGCACTTACAAGTGCATCTAATGCTTTATCATCTCCTTGCTTTATTCGCAAAGCTAATTCTACTTCTTCATCCGCAGTAATAAGACCAATTTTACTAATCTCCTGAAAATATTTATCTAAGGATTCTGCATCCCGATTGGTTACTTGTTTTACAATTTTGAGTTGTCTCATATGTTTACTTAGGATTTTAAAGGTTTAATGAAGATAAGAAGCTATGGAAAGAAATATATTTCTTTGAGATAATTAAAGGCTGTGAAGTGAACTAAAAAACTAGAAGGCTGGCTGCGTAAATTGGTTTAATTGACACCAATTTATAGAATGCTTTTTTAAGCTTTTATTTGTGAAGATATAAGTATATTTCATACAATCACAATATACGGAAAAACGAGCGATTTTCAAGAGAAAATGCTCGTTTTGTTTGTGTTTTGATCAAAAAGTACTGTTTTTACTAAAACTTCAAAGTCATACCTACTAAGAAGTTTCTAGTAGCTTGCGGGTAATAACCAGCTCCATCCATCGTTGTTACTTGGTTAGCTGCAGAATAATCATCATCAAATGTGTAGTAATATCCTCTGTCTACATATGCTACATTAAAAACATTATTTACCAAAGCCGTAAAAGTAATCGATTTAAATATTGTAGTAGTTTCTAACTCATAAACAATGTTTATATCTGATGTAAAGTAACTATCTAACACATCATTTGTAGAGATTTCACTACTAAAATTGCTCAAAAATTGTGCACCAACATATTTAGATAAAAAAGAAAACTGTACATTTTCTAAAGGTGCATACGTAAACGAATTACCAACAATTATATCTGGTGAAAATGATAAATCTGTATTACCTAAAGACTGCGGCGTGGTATTGCCATCTTTATTGATAAAGAAATCTCTATTTTTATTTGAACTAAATGTTGCATTTGGTTTGATAGATAATTTATTAGAGATGCGAATGTCTGCATCTATTTCTAAGCCCAATCTATAACTACTCCCAGAAGTTGCTCTTATGGGAGCACCTACATCATTTAAAGCGCCTGTTAACACCAATTGATTTTTATAATCCATATAATAACTATTGATGGTCAATTGTATGTTTTCAGATTTTAAACGCCATCCCAATTCATAATCATTTAAAGTTTCTGGAGTGGTAACGCCGTTTTCAAAATCGTTTCTATTTGGTTCTCTGTTTGCAACCGCAAAAGAAGTATAGAAACTGTTATTTTGATTGATTTTATAGGTAAATCCGAATTTAGGATTAAAGAAGCTAAAAGTAGCATCTACATCAATTGGTACAATATCACTTGTAATTCCTTTTGTTTGGTAGCCAACAAATCTTCCTTGTACATCTACATATCCAATTAATTTATCTGTAATATCAAAGGTTGCTTTTGCAAATGCAGAAAAGTCTGTTTTTTTGGCATCAGAAAAGTAATACCGATCTCTAATATTAACGTCTGCAGCCAAATCAGATCCCCAAATTACTTCACCATAATGGTCTCCAGTATAATCAGAATAAGAAACTCCTGAAATAAAATTTAGTTTGTCTGTTTTGTAATTGGTGTTAAAGTTTACAACATAAAAATCATTGTCTAACCAACGTCTTACAATTACATCACTACCATCTGCAATTAAATGATTAAAATCTGCAGCATCTTCACCTTCTTTAGACTGCTCAAAATACCCTAAACCTTTTGTATAGTTTAAAGCAACGTTCGTAGACCAATTTTCATTCAATCTTTCATTCCAATGCAATTGATAATGGTTTTGCTCATAATTATCCGTTTCATTTTCATACGTATACGGATTTTGTCTTCTATCCGCTGCCAATTCATCCGCAGTTAAACCAGCCCAAGCTTGGTAGGTTTGTTCTTTTCCACCAAAAGTAACGGCCTTTATCAGTGTGTTTTCATCGGTATAACTTCCTTGTAGATAATACGATTTTAAATCTGCAAAAGCTCTATCTACATATCCATCTGAAGAAATATTAGATAAACGTCCTGCAATTTCTATGTGCTCATTAATTTTTCCTGTACTAAATTTTACAGTGTGTTTTTTGGTATTAAAAGAACCAAAAGAATTAGAGATTTCTGCAAATGCATCTTCAGAAACCGCATCGGTTAAGATGTTTAAACTTGCTCCAAAAGCACCAGAACCGTTGGTAGAAGTACCAACACCACGTTGCAATTGTAAGTTTTCTGTAGAAGAAGCAAAATCGCCTAAATTCACCCAAAAAGTACCATGACTTTCAGGATCATTATAGGGTATTCCGTTTACCGTTACATTAATTCTTGATCCGTTAGAACCACGAACGCTCATGTAGGTATACCCAACACCAGCGCCAGCATCACTGGAAGAAACCACGGATGGCATGTAGTTTAGTAAAATAGGAATGTCTTGCCCTAGGTTTCGTTTTGCAATTTCCTTCTTTGTTAGGTTAGAGAAGGTAACAGGAACTTCTGCATTTACACGAACTGCAGAAACTAATACTTCCTCTAAAACGGTACTTCCCGTCTGTAACTCGATTATAGTCTCTTCATTTTTAGAAAGTGTAATTTTCTTTGAAAGTGTTTTGTAACCTAAAAAAGAAACTTCAATAGTGTACTTTCCTTTTGTGAGGTTAAAACGAAAGGTTCCATCAACATCGGTGGTAGTTCCTTTTTTAATTTCTTTAACTAGAATTGAAGCTCCAGCTAAAGGATTTTTGTTTTCATCTACAACTTTTCCAGAAAGTGAAAAGGATTGGGCGTTTGCAAGTGTACTTACAAACAAGAATAAAAAAATGGATATTTTTTTCATTTTAAAAAAATTAAAACGAATAAAAAGAGGTAATTATTCTTGTGATTATTATTGAATAATTGATTTTGTTAGAACGATTGAAAATTGAAAGAAATAAACGCTTATGGCTAAAAAGAGCCTTATCTATTCATTTTTTTCGCGCAATAACGCAATATGTAAAATGGCGATTATCGCCTCCCTAAACAGCATTACCTGTTCTAGGTTCATTGGGTATGATCTCAGCTTTTTAAAGCACCCCTTTATGAGAACAGTGCAAAATTAAGGTGGAAATATTGATTGTGAAACAGAAAAGTGATTTATTTTTATATTATGAATGTTCAAAAATGAAACTTTCGTAAACTGCGTTTTTGTGGATTTATTTTTATTTTACAAAATATATAGATTGCAATTGTATACTATTTAATAGAAATAGTATGGTGCATATGAAAGTTTCAGGAAGTTGTTAGTTTGCAAACTATTTTTATTGATTTTTTAACTTTTTAATCAAACTTAGGTTTTTTGCGCAAGGCTTTTTTAAACGAAGTTCTTTTTTTTGTTTCCACTCTTCTTGTCATTGCACCTTTACTAGGTTTTGTTATTCTTCTTTTTTTTGGACGCATTAAATTTGTTTTTAATACACTCAAAAAACGTTTGATTGCAATGTCTTTATTTCTATGTTGAGAACGTGTTTCTTCGCAAAATAAAATAAGTATATTTTCTTTCGTTAATTTTGAAGACAACTTAGCTGTTAAAAGCTCCTTCTCATTTTCAGAAAGAGAAAGCGAGTTTTTTAAATCAAAAGTCAATTCAATTTTAGAAGACGTTTTATTAACGTGTTGTCCGCCAGCTCCAGAACTTCTAGTGGCCTTAAAATTTAATTCTTTAATTATTTCGGTAGTATTCAAAAAAGAGGTTTTTAAAAAGTTACTATGATTTGTAAACCTACAATATCTTTAGCGTATTGTGGAACGACATTTATGCTATAAGTTACATAAGGTGTAACACGATGTTGCACGAATTTAGTAGTCATTTTATCTATTGCTATGAACCCTGAAATTTCACATAGATCGCAACCTATTTTCCAGCCATCAGAAACTTTGTACTCATAAAAATAAAATCACTTGGTATTGTTAATATGCTGTTTTTTATTAGCTTATCGAAAGTTTAAAATAGATTATTTTTTTTCTTTTTGATGCTTTGCGCAGCAAGTAAAAATGTAGCAAGGAATAAGGTGGTTTGTACTATTTTTTCGTTCATTTTCATAGTAGAAGCTTATTCATCTTTATCTAAAAATGGTACGTTTGAACTTAACAAAGAAGCAGAAAATGATTGCAAATTATTTTTATTAGCAATGATTTTATCAATAGCTTCGGTGGCATTTTTTAAGCGAGTATCTTTGTCACCTTTTAAGATGATGTAATTTTTTTTATGTTTTTTTAAGGCATTTTCAAATGCATTAAACATTTCTAAACGTTGTTCAGGTCTGTCGCGTAAATCATCTTTTTCCCAAGGTGTATCAACATAGGTTAAAAGATATAAGTCATATTGATTTTCACTTGCCGCTTTCTCTAATTTTTCATCTACAAAACCCCCATAAAACTCCTCTGAGTATACTTTTGTTTCTAATAAATCAGTATCACAAATAAGCAGTTTATCTGCCTTTTTAGCCAATTTGTTTTCCATTTTCATTTGGCCGATTGCAATTGGAATGAGATCTTTTTTTTCGCAAGTTTTGCGTTCATTATTCCATTTTTTTTGCAAATAGGCACGCGCAAATTCCGGCGTCCAAACCGTATTGTAATACCGTGCTAAATGGCGAGAAAGTGTCGTTTTCCCTGTAGATTCTGGTCCAAATAAAACAACTTTTACGATGTTAATTGGGTCTTGTGTAAGTTCTTTTTCCATGCTAAATAACCAAAGATTGCAATAAAAGTAAATCCGAAATATTGAAAGCTTGTAAACGTAAATCCTTTATACAGGTATAAAGGTACAGAAATTAGATCTCCAACAATCCAAAATAACCAGTTTTCTATTTTACGTTTTGCCATTAACCACATACCTACAAAGAAAATTGCAGTAGTAATGGTGTCTACATAGGCAACCCAACTTGTCCATTTATCAAAAGTTTTATAAACGATAAAAACAAAAACTAAGGCAGCAATAAACAGTATGACGGCAATTTTTTTCTCTTTAACTGTTGTTTTAGAAATAGGTGTAGCATGTGTTGCATCCACTTTTCGAGTCCAGATATACCAGCCATACAGACTCATAATAAAATAGTACACATTAATCATCATATCTCCTAATAACTCCCACTTTAGCAGGAGGTACACAAAAATAAGCGTGCTAATTATACCTGTAGGAAAAACCCATATTTTATTCTGCTTAGAAAACCAAACAGATAAAAATCCAAAAATTACAGCAATAATTTCTAATGTAATATCTAACGCTGCGTATGTTTCGTACTGCTTAAAAAGGAAATCTAAAATTTCTGACATTTTGTATTTTTAATAATTGCAAAAGTATTGAATTAAAGCATCTTTACATATTTTAAGCATTAAGATTTCATATATTTGGTACTCAAAGTAATTATGAGCTAAGCGTGTTTAACAGAAATTTATGGAACTTAAAATGCTGAAACTTTCAGTTACGCGGTGTATTTTCAATAAAAAGATATTTTAATGTAAGTAGTGTTTAGAATACTATTTAAACTTTTACGAATTTGCTATTTTTTTAAGTGGCAAAAAAACTTCATTATTTTTAAAGTCGGTTCTAATAACAATCAAATATGCATTTGTATTGTAGCCTTTTTCTCATTGGTTTTAAATAGGAATTCTGCCACTAATAATTAGAGAATTTATGTGTACTTATAAATTGCTACCTAATGCTTTAGCTAGTACTTTTAGTGTGTTAGTAACAGTTTCTAACTAGATTCATTTTTTGCCAACTTACTTACTTGTTAAAGTAGTCTTTAAAATGAGTGGTATCTTTTCTTGTAAAATAGGTTTGGTTGCTTTACTTTTTAAGTGGTCGTTGCTTTTGTCGGTCAACCAAAATCTTAAAAGTTCTAGCTATTAAATAGGTGTCGGCATCATTTACTGCAATTCTGTTTTGTGCCGCGGCAATTCTAAAACACTGCAACTATCTTAACACGCATACACACAGGTAAATTCTTCGAACTCTAAAAACTGAATTTTATAAGAGGCTTCTTTCCCGTTATATCGTATTACACCAGTTGTTTTTTCATCAGCAAATTTAAAGTCTTCAATATAAATGTGATGTAAAAACAGTAGTTTTTTCTTTCCAAAAATTTTGTATAAACTTTCTTTTGCTCCCCAAACAATGGTTAATTTACTAATTAAAGCAGCTGCATTTGCAATTGTTTTATACTCTTCAAAAGGTGTAAACTTATGTGCAATTTTTAGAATTTTATCACGCTGTTTTTCAATATCTATTCCTACATGTAAATCATCAGAAACAATAATTCCAGTAAAATTAAATGAATGGGTAATGGAAATAAATTTTCCATTCTTTAAGTGTGGTTTTCCAAATTCATCATAAATTAGATCTGCATCTGTATAGCCAACCTCTTTTAATAAGTGTCGAATGCTTACAAAACCTCTTTGATGCAATTCAGATTTCATGGAGTTCAAGCGCGTTGAACTATTCTTAGAAAGCATAATTCCTTCTTGCAATTCAGAGATAGATTCTTCAATCTTCCAAATCAAGACTTTAGTGGTTTTGTTAACCGTTAAACTTTTGTAAAGAGCCATACTTTTAAAATTCTATATTGTAACTTTGCATTTCGTAAAAATCAGAACATAAATATACATAAATATGAGCACAAATACAGCTTACGTACCCTTCAAAGTAAAAGATATTTCTTTAGCAGATTGGGGAAGAAAAGAAATGGAATTGGCAGAAGCAGAGATGCCTGGTTTAATGAGTTTGAGAGAAGAGTATGGAGACGCTCAGCCATTAAAAGGAGCACGAATTGCGGGTTGTTTGCACATGACCATTCAAACAGCCATTTTAATTGAAACTTTACAAGCTTTAGGTGCAGAGGTTACTTGGAGCTCTTGTAATATTTTTTCTACGCAAGATCAAGCTGCTGCTGCAATTGCTGCAACAGGAACTGCTGTTTATGCTTGGAAAGGTATGAATGAAGAAGAATTTGATTGGTGTATTGAGAAAACCTTGTTTTTTGGTGAAGACAAAAAGCCATTAAATATGATTTTAGATGATGGTGGAGATTTAACCAACATGGTTTTAGATCGCTATCCAGAATTGGCAGCAGGAATCAATGGGTTGTCAGAAGAGACTACCACAGGAGTTCACAGATTGTATGAGCGTGTAAAAAACGGAACTTTACCAATGCCAGCAATTAATATCAACGATTCTGTAACAAAATCTAAGTTCGATAATAAATACGGCTGTAAAGAATCTGCAGTAGATGCAATTCGTAGAGCAACAGATATTATGTTAGCTGGAAAACGTGTAACAGTATGTGGTTATGGTGACGTAGGTAAAGGGACAGCGGCTTCTTTTAAAGGTGCAGGTTCTATTGTAACGGTTACAGAAATCGATCCTATTTGTGCTTTACAAGCTGCAATGGACGGATTTGAAGTTAAGAAATTAGAAACCGTGGTTGCAAATTCTGATATTATTATTACCACTACAGGAAACAAAGATATTGTACGTCCAGAACATTTTCAAGCGATGAAAGACAAAGTAATCGTTGCTAATATTGGGCATTTTGACAATGAAATTGATGTTCCTTATTTAAACGCAACTAGCGAAAAAGTTGAAATCAAGCCACAAGTAGATAAGTATAATATCAACGGAAAAGATATCATCTTATTAGCAGAAGGACGTTTGGTAAATTTAGGTTGTGCAACTGGGCACCCAAGTTTTGTAATGTCTAACTCATTTACAAATCAGACCTTGGCACAAATGGAACTTTGGAACAACGCAAAAGCGTATAAGAATGAAGTATACATGTTGCCAAAACACTTAGATGAAAAAGTAGCATTTTTACACTTGGCAAAAATTGGTGTAGAATTAACTGAATTGCGTCAAGATCAAGCATCATATATTGGGGTAACGCAAGCAGGACCTTTCAAGCCAGAGCACTACAGATATTAATTTTATGTTGTTCTAAAATGCCTCGGTTAAGCAGGTAAGGAATCTTATTAAATACATTTCAGAAAACCCTTTCATTCATTTGGAAGGGTTTTCTTTTGGGGCGTTTTAACAGGCTTTTCTCTATATCTTTTTTGAGAAAAACAAAAAAGGATGCCGTTTCAATCCTGAACGCAAGTTTTCTAGTTTTAATTAAAAGCATTGTCTCATTTAGTAATTTTGAATTGTAGCTGCACAAACAAATAATAAATTGAAAGTGATTTCGTAGTTTTTATGTTTTTTTAACGAATCTTGGTTAAATTTATTTAATATTACTGCCATTTAAATTAAGAAAATGCAATCGACAAAAAAAATAGGATTACTACTTGGGCCACTTTTATTTTTCATAATTCAGTTTTCACCAATAACACTCGTTGCAACAAAAGCAGATGCAGTAATTGCAGTTGCTATTTGGATGGTTCTTTGGTGGGTCACAGAAACGGTTAATATTGCAGTTACAGCATTGTTGCCTTTAATCCTTTTCCCACTTTTAAAAGTGATGGACATTGCAGATGTTGGTGCTAATTACGGAAGTCCAATTATCTTTTTATTTTTTGGTGGTTTTGTGTTGGCTTTGGCTTTAGAGAAAGTAAACTTACATAAAAGAATTGCTTTAAATATTGTAAAACTTACTGGAACAACGCCTAACAAAGTGGTGTTGGGTTTTATGATTGCAACGGCATTAATGAGTATGTGGATTAGCAATACCGCATCTACCGTTGTCATGTTACCAATTGCAATTTCTGTAATACGACTCTTAATTAATGATAAAGATGGTTTTACAAAAGCAGGCAAAAACTTTGCATTAAGTATTATGTTGGGAATTGCATTTGCAGCAAATGCTGGTGGAGTTGCAACCGTTATCGGTACCCCACCAAACTCTGTATTAATCGGACTTTTAGAAAATGAATATAACATTCAAATTTCTTTTTTAAAATGGATGAGTTTTGGTTTGCCATTCTCGATCATTATGGTGACTGCGGTCTATTTTGTATTGGTCAAATGGATGTTTCCTTGTAAAGATATTGTGTTTGCATCTTCGGAAAATGTTATTGATGAAGAAATCGAAAAACTAGGTAAAATTTCTAAAGAAGAAAAGCGAGTGCTCACTGTTTTTGCAATCACTGTTTCTCTATGGATTACAAGAACGATTGTCAATAGTATATTTCCAGGGTTAAAATTATCAGACACTATTATAAGCTTAATGGGTGCAGTTTCTTTGTTTGCGATTCCTATGAATTTTAAAAGAGGAAATTTTATTTTGCAATGGAAAGACACAGAAAAATTAGCATGGGGAATTTTAATCCTTTTTGGTGGAGGTTTAGCACTTGCGAAAGGTATGGCTTCAAGTGGATTAGTAGCACTCATTACAGACACCATTGCTGCGGGAGATTTCAATATTTTAGCAACCGTTTCCTTACTAATTGTTTTGATGTTATTTATGACAGAATTAATGAGTAATGTAGCTTTAGTTGCCGTTTTAGCGCCTGTTGTTGCAGGTATTGCCGTCGGTTTAAATATTCCTATTTTAAACGTATTAATTCCTGTTACTATGGCAAGTAGTTGCGCATTTATGTTACCAATGGCAACTCCACCAAACGCCATTGTTTTTGCAAGTGGTTACGTAAAAGTCAATCAAATGGTAAGAGCAGGAGTTTTATTAAACTTAATTGCCGTTGGTTTACTGATTTTATATTATCAATTTGTGATTCCTTTGTTTGTATAGAGAAAAGGCATAATTTAAAAAACAGAGACGTTTTAATTTTTCTCTTTTTTAAGCGCACCCTCATGATCTAATATGATTTTGCTGTCTCTATATTTACAACAGGGATGCACCGATGCATATGCTTCTTTTGAAGCGATAAAATCTTTAATATCATGCCCAATATTTGCAATATTTTGTTTTATGATATGTAAAGAAGTTTTACGCTCGTCTAAAATAATATTTATTTGATGTGTTTTTACATCCCAAATAGCAAATTTCACACCTTTGGTTTTTAAAGCAGCAATTTCAATACGTTTTTTACACATACCACAAATACCAGCGACTTCAAAAGCAACCCTAGCATTTTTGTTCTTTTCCACTTCCTGTATGTCTTGCGCCTGATTTGAAAAACCAATTAGAAGTGCACTGAATATTAATATTGTTTTTTTCATTTAACTTATTTTTTACAATGTTATCTTTCCGAATGATTTTATTTTGGACACCATCGCTTCGAGCATTTTTTGAAAGGCTTTTCGATATAACTTTTCTTCACATTTTAGAAAAACCATGCGAAGTCTCGGCCTTTATTTTACTAAATTAATTTATTTTAAATCGCAATCCTGCATAAATTGCACGTCCAAAAATTGGTGCATACACAAGTGTAGTGTCAAAACTTGAACCAAAGGGAGCATCATTGGCTAAAATAGGATTTTTTTGCTGAACATTTGTCAAGTTTTCTCCACCGAAATAGATTTCAAAAGCTTTTGAAAACACCTTTGTAATTTGAGTGTTTAGTACACTATAGCGTTCTGAATATGTTTGCAATTGATATGGAGTTGGGTTTGATGCTGTATCTGGCAAACGTTGTTCTCCAATATTGTTAAAAGTTACATTAAATTTCCACTGAGCGCCATTTTCTTTTGTTATTGTTTCATAGGAAAGGTTTGCAAAAAACCGGTTATTGGGTTGGATTGGTTTTTGTAAGTTCCCAATTTTGTAATCTGTAGTAATATCAAAATATTTGAACGCAGTTTTTAGGTTCAAGTTTTTTGTCAATTCGTAATTTATTTCTACCTGAAAACTATCGGCAATACTTTTTCCGTTCAAATCATAGAAAGAAATGGCTTGCGGATTCTCCCAATCAACAACAACTTGATTACTGAAATCTGTTCTGTAAAAATCGAAGGTAATGTCTCCTTTTTTATCAAATAAAATAAATTTCTGCAGATAGGAAATTCCGTAATTCCAAGCAACTTCCGGATTTAATCCATAGATATTTCCACCAACATTATCAATGTTTATTTGTCTTGAACTTGCAAATAATTGTTGATTTTCAGCAAAAATATTCGCGCTTCTTTTTCCTCTTCCTGCGGAAGCTCTAAAAACTCCTTTTTCCCAAGGAACATATCTTAGATGTATTCTTGGTGTCATAAAGGTGCCTAATAAATTATGGGTATCTAAACGTATTCCGGCTGTTAGGCTAAAGTCTTCTAAATTATCAAAAGCATATTCAAAAAAAGCACCTAAAGAGCTTTCTTTCCTATGGTAGTTTGTTGTGCTTACAAGCTCATTGTATGTATCATAGGTAAAACTGATTCCTGTTTTAAATGTACTTCTCGTATCTCCAATAATAGAATTAAAGAGGAAGTTAGAATACAAACTTTCGTGCTTTATATCATACACATTGAAACCAAAATAAGAAGCTTGTTGATGATTGCTATACGCCAGCTGTAAGCTAAAACTCTGAAAAGGTAATTCAGGAAATACATACCCAAGTTTTAGGGAAGTTTCAAAACGTTTTGTGTCAATTTCACTACCCCACACTTCATTAGAACTCAGTGTAGAATTTGGGAATACCCTGTCTGTTTCTGGATCGAAATTGATTTCACCAGTTTGTTTCTCGTCATTTAAAAACCGTGCAGTTATGAAGCTAACCCAACCATTTTGGGCATCTGTGTATTGCCAACGATTCATTACATTTATTTGATTGGCTAAAGGAGCATCTAAAAAATTATCATTGTTATTGTCAAATTTTTCACCTCTATAATTTCCGTGAATATAGAGACCAGTTTGCCATTTTTCTGAAACTCTTTGGTTAAAATGAGTGTTTAATTCTAAACGACCATTTAAAGAACTATAGGCGTTTAAGAAGAATTTATCATCAGAAAAAGGTTTTACCAATTCGGCATTTATCTGTCCAGAAATACTTTCGAATCCATTTACTACAGAACCTGCACCTTTTGTAATTTGAATACTTTCTATCCAGGTTCCAGGTGTAAATGTTAAACCAAAAGCTTGAGAAGCTCCTCTAATAGAAGGAATGTTTTCTTGCATTATTTGCAAATACGGACTTTTAAGGCCTAACATTTGTATTTGACGAGTTCCTGTTAACGCGTCAGAAAAACTAACATCTATAGAAGGATTGGTTTCAAAACTTTCTGCTAAATTGCAGCAGGCTGCTTTTAATAATTCGTCATTATTTACAGTAAAAGTGTTGGCTGTAGCAAACAAAGATTTTTGAACGGCGTCTCTCTTGCTTCGAATTATTATTTCTTCCAATTCACTTTTTGAAGTTATAAAATGGCGAATTGGTGTTAAATTAGAAATGGTTATCGTGTCGGTTTTGTAACCAATGTAGCTTATGACTAGTTTTTTGTATTCTTTGTTATAGGGTATTGTAAACCATCCTTTAGCATTGGTAACGGCGCCTATATTTGTGTTCAGCCAATTTACAGTTGCACCTGTAATACCTAAATTTTTTTTAGGGTTTTGGGCATCCATAATCATTCCTTGTAAATTGGTTTGTGCAAAAATGAATACTGGGAAGAGCAAGATAAGGCTAATAAGTGTGTGTTTTTTCATTGATAATTATTTAATAATATTTAAAAGATACTTCTAAAAATAAAGTTTTATCTCGTTGTAATTAGAATAAAATCAAATAAGAAAACATTGGTGTAGCACCTGATGATTTATAGGAATACTTACTGGGAAAAGGCCTATGGGTTTAGGAGCTCTAGAAAATTTATTTATGAATAGGGGTCTGTAAAAAGTGAAGTCTATAGCTACAAACTGTTCTTTTGCTGTTGTTAGTTTCTTTGAACCATGTATTTGTAATTCGTTTTGACCTTTAATTGTCTCAACTTCATTAGAGCAGCAACCTTTGATTGTAAAAGAAAAATCTTCTTTGACAGCACTTTTGCAAACTTCAGTTGCACCTATGTAAGAAATAGCAATTAGAGCGCCTTCACAATAATGGTGATCTACCGAAAATGAAAAAGTAGAAAATAGCACTAAAAAGGCTATTAAAGAACAGGTTATTTTTTTGATGATGTTTTTCATTTCAATTGCAAATTTAAGCTAAGAAATACTAATTTTTTACTTAATTATGAATTAGTTATTTTAGAGACCACATCAAGAGGGCAACAAAGGTATCATGGAATATGGTGCAAACCTTTGGTTTTAAACTAGCAAAGAGAAACTGATTTTAAGGATGTGTTTTTATTGTTCTAATTAGATACCTAGGAATACTCTTGTAAAAAAAATCAGTTTGTAAAATGACTGCGGTTTTCTATTTTTTTACAATAGAAATTCATCTAATTTTGCGGCAACTAGGTCTTAAAAAGAATATAGAAAAATGGAAATAAAGAGTATTAAAAGTAAAATTGAAAAGATAATTTTTGGGCAAACTACGTTAGAAGAAAAGTTACAAGCAATTTGCAACGTATTAGAAAGTGAGATTGCTCATTACGATTGGGTAGGTTTTTATTTTAAAAATGGAGATAAAAAGGAACTAAAGTTGGCGCAATATACTGGGGAAGAAACGGAGCATACTATTATTCCTTTTGGAAAAGGTATTTGCGGTCAAGTTGCGATAAGTAATAAAAACTTTGTGGTACAAGATGTTTCTGAACAAGAAAACTATATTTCCTGCGGGTGGAAGGTGAAGTCTGAAATTGTAATTCCAATTTTTATTAATGGAGAAAATATTGGGCAAATAGATATTGATTCTCATTCAGCAAATGTTTTTAAAGATAAAGACGAACAACTTTTAGAATATGTTTGTAAAAAAGTGGCTGGAATTTTATAAATCTTAAAAACAGAAAAAATTGAATTAAAAAATCTAGTTTACAGGCAGTTACGATTTTTTTTTATATCTTTGAAAGGCTCTTACTTAAAAATCAATGTTTAAGTATTAAATTTTCCTGGATAATGAAAAGTCAAAAAGTAGAAACTAAACCAACTCTTAAAACCAAATCTTACATTAAAAGGAAAAAGTCAAGCAAACTCAGAAAAAAAATTACGGCATGGTTTCGCGATTTTTTGGAAAATAGTGAATAAAGTTAAAAAAATTACCGCACAAAAGCTTCAATAGTTTCACCCATTAAGAAGTAATTTATTAGAAATAGTACATATTTTTTTTAAGATTTAAAGTGCAATTATCATTTTTAAGATTCAACTATAATTACAATTTGTTTTTTTATTCAAAAAAAAGCATGGGCTCTAACTAAAATTTTTCCTTAAAAACTGCGACACGAAACGATAAAGGTTCAGTAAAATATTTTGAAATATAAGAGTATTCTAATTTGTTGTTAATTACTTCTTTTTTTTGTTACTATCTTTTTATTGTCTTAGAGCGTTCATTTTACTAATTTTACACTCCTAACAACACAACATTAAAATGAGTACTTCAAAAACAATTAAATCCGCATTAATTTCGGTATTTCACAAAGATGGTTTAGCACCAATCGTAAGAAAATTAGATGCATTAAATATTACAATTTATTCAACTGGAGGAACAGAAAAATTTATCAAAGAACTTGGTATACATGTAGTTCCTTTAGAAGACGTAACGTCTTATCCTTCTATTTTGGGAGGAAGAGTAAAAACTTTACATCCAAAAGTTTTCGGAGGAATTTTAAATAGACAAGACCATGAAGGAGATATCGCTGAAGTAGCAGAATACAACATTCCGCAAATAGATTTAGTAATTGTAGACTTATATCCATTTGAAAAAACAGTTGCTTCAGGAGCTTCAGAAGAAGACATTGTCGAGAAAATTGATATTGGTGGTATCTCTCTAATTAGAGCTTCAGCAAAAAACTTTAAAGATACTTTTACAGTTTCTTCAATGGATCAATATGATGATTTCCTATCAATATTGTCAGAAAATAGAGGAGAAACAACTGTTGATCAAAGAAAGAAATTTGCAGCAAAATCTTTTAATATTTCTTCACATTACGATACTGCTATTTTCAATTATTTTAACGCTGGTTCAGAACCAGCACTAAAAGTTAGTGAAACAAATGCACAAGTTTTAAGATATGGAGAAAATCCGCATCAAAAAGGGTATTTCTTTGGTGATTTAGAAACAATCTTTGATAAACTTCATGGCAAAGAATTAAGCTATAATAATTTATTAGATGTTGATGCTGCTGTAAACTTAATAGGAGAATTTAAAGGCGAAGCACCAACTTTTGCTATTTTAAAGCACAACAATGCTTGTGGCTTTGCGCAAAGAGAAACTATAAAACAAGCCTATGTAGATGCATTGGCAGGAGATCCTGTTTCTGCTTTTGGAGGGGTTTTAATTGCAAATACAGCAATAGATGCAGTTACTGCAGAAGAAATTCATAAACTATTTTGTGAAGTTGTAATTGCACCGAGTTATTCAGATGAGGCTTTGTCAATTTTAAAAGGAAAGAAAAACAGAATTATTTTAATAAAAAAAGAAGTTTCGTTGCCAACAACAACAATTAGAACTTGTTTAAACGGTAATTTAGTCCAAGATAAAGACAGTATTACCGACAAGTTAGAAGACTTAAAATTTGTTACGAACAATAAACCGTCAGAAAGTGAGCTAGAAGATTTGTTATTTGCTTCTAAATTGTGTAAAAACACCAAGTCCAATACTATTATTTTAGTAAAAAATAAGCAATTGTTAGCAGGAGGAACGGGGCAAACAAGTAGAGTTGATGCTTTAAATCAGGCAATTGAAAAGGCAGGTTCTTTTAAATTTGATTTAAACGGTTGTGTAATGGCAAGTGATGCCTTTTTCCCTTTTCCAGATTGTGTAGAAATTGCAGACAATGCCGGTATAACAAGTGTAATTCAACCAGGAGGTTCTATTAAAGATCAATTGAGCATAGATTATTGTAATAAAAATAATTTAGCTATGGTAATGACAGGAATAAGACATTTTAAACATTAATAATTTATTTACAATCAGAAATTTACTAAATTTGTAAGGCTAGATTTAAAATAATACAACAAAGACATTTTATGGGTTTTTTTGATTTTATGACCGAAGATATTGCGATTGATTTGGGAACCGCAAACACATTAATAATTCACAACGGAAAAGTGGTTATTGACAGTCCCTCTATTGTTGCAAGGGACAGAACTACGGGTAAAATTATTGCTATTGGTAAAGAAGCCAATTTAATGCAAGGAAAAACGCATGAAAATATCAAGACAATTCGTCCTTTAAAAGACGGAGTTATTGCAGATTTTCAAGCTTCTGAAGAAATGATTAAGGAATTTGTAAAGCAGATACCATCAATTAAAAAAAAATTATTTCCACCCGCTTTAAGAATGGTAATTTGTATTCCTTCAGGAATTACAGAAGTAGAAAAACGTGCTGTTAGAGATTCTGCCAAACACATGAATGCCAAAGAAATATATTTAATTTATGAACCTATGGCAGCCGCAATTGGGGTTGGTATAAATATTATGGAGCCTAAAGGAAATATGATTATTGATATCGGCGGAGGTACAACAGAAATTGCAGTGATCGCCCTAGCTGGTATTGTCTGCGATCAATCTGTAAAAGTTGCAGGAGATTTGTTTACAAATGATATTATGTATTACATGCGTACACAGCATAATTTACATGTTGGTGAGACTACAGCAGAAAAAATAAAAATCACGATTGGTGCAGCTACAGAAGATTTAGAGACGCCTCCAGAAGACATGTTAGTTCAAGGTAGAGATTTATTGAGTGGGAAACCAAAACAAATACAAGTTTCTTATAGAGAAATTGCAAAAGCATTAGATAAATCTATCTTGAGAATTGAAGATGCGGTGATGGAAACATTGTCTAAAACACCACCTGAATTAGCAGCAGATATTTACAACTCTGGTATTTATTTAGCTGGAGGCGGTTCTATGTTAAGAGGTTTAGATAAAAGACTTTCTAGAAAAACAGATCTACCTGTTTATGTTGCCGAAGATCCTCTAAGAGCTGTAGTGCGTGGAACTGGAATTGCTCTGAAAGAACTAGGTAGATATAAAAGTATATTGATGAAATAATTTTTTAGATTTATACAAAATGCAACAACTTGTTTACTTTTTTCAAAAGTTTAAATATTTTTTATTCTTTTTGTTGTTGCAATTCTTTGCCTTAACACTGACTTTTAATAATCTTAATTTTCACAAGAGTAAGTATGTGAATTCTGCAAATAAAATTACTGGAGGCATGTACAGTCAGATGTCTAATATATCTGATTATTTTGCTTTAAAGGCTATAAATAAAGAACTTACAGAGGAAAACATACGCCTAATAAATTTTCTACAACAAAAAACGGGAACTTCTTTTTCTTCGGATTCCATAGTTTTTGATACCATAAAGTATCATCAAAAATATACGCTTTTAAGCACAAAAATTATCAATAATAATTATGCAAAAGCGTTTAATTATTTAACGATTGATAAGGGAGAAAATCATGGTTTAGGGAGAGAAATGGCAGTTGTTAACGGAAAAGGAATTATAGGAATTATAGACAACATTTCTCCTAATTATGCGAGAGTGCAATCTATTTTAAATAAAAACAGTAGGTTGAATGCAAGGTTGAAAAATGGATATTTTGGGACTCTAAAATGGAATGGATTGGATTATAATGTAGTTCAATTAGCAGACATACCAAGACAAGCTCCAGTAAAAATTGGAGATACCATAGAGACTGGTGGAAAATCTACCATTTTTCCAGAAGGCATCTTGATTGGTACTGTTTTTAGAATTGATAGCGAAAATAGTGTAGATAAAGTTATTGATGTAAAGTTGTTTAACGATATGAGTAACATTGGACCGGTGTACGTGATTAAAAACCTACATAAAAAAGAAATTAAATCTTTAGAAAACCTTACCAATGAATAAGACAATCTATTTCGGACTCCTTTTTTTCTTCTTGGTTTTTCTTCAAGTTTTTGTTTTAAATAATATCCTATTTTTAGGATACATAAATCCGTATCTTTATATCACTTTTATTTTCTTGTATCCATTAAAAAAAAATAGAGTTCTCTTTTTACTGATAGCTTTTATGTTGGGTTTAAGCATCGATTTATTTTCTGATTCTGGAGGAATACATGCATTTGCAACGCTATCTATCGCATATTTTAGATTGTTTTTTGTCAAAGTTTTTTTTAGAAAATTCGAAAATGATTATCCTTTTTTTAAGTTAAGCCTAGAGCCTTTTGGGAAGAAGTTCAATTATTTAGTAACCTTAACCGTAATACATCATTTTATATTATTTTCTTTCGCTAACTTTAGTTTTCAAAATATTTCTTACGTACTCTTAAATACACTTTACTCAAGTCTTTTTACGTTGATATTATATTTTCTTGGAGTTTATATTTTTTCTAAAAAACAATAATGCAAAAAAGTTTTTTACTTTACTTTCTGATCACAATAGTAGGCGTGGTTTTTATAAGTCGTTTATTCCAACTTCAAATAGTTAGAGGAGATAGGTATGATCCTATTCATAATGCTGCTGTAAAAATTGATTTTGATTATCCGCAAAGGGGTTATATTTATGATAGAAATGGAGTTTTATTGGTTGCAAATCAGCTTTCTTACGATGTAATGATTCAACCAAATCAAGTGAAACCTTTAGACACTTTAGAGTTTTGTAAATTTTTAAAAATTAATAAAAAAGATTTTTTAGAAAGGTATCATAAAGCAGCGCATTATGCATCTTATCTGCCTTCTGTTTTTCTCAAACAGTTGGCAAAAGAAGATTTTGCCTTTCTTCAAGAAAAACTACATAAGTATCAGGGTTTTTTTATCCAGAAAAGAATTATTAGAAAATATCCTATAAATGCTGCGGCAAATGTATTGGGGTATATTGGCGAAGTAAACAGGGAACTAGCAAAAACAAATGCATATTACGAAGCAGGAGAATTAATAGGGAAAGATGGTATAGAGAAACAATATGAAGATTTTTTAAGAGGTGTAAAAGGAAAAAAATATTTAAAACGAAACAATCTAAATAAAGTGACTGGTTCGTTTAAAAACGGAGAGAAAGATACCTTGGCAGAAAATGGTAAAGACTTAACACTTACATTAGATATTAAACTACAACAATATGCTCAGAAATTAATGACAGGTAAAAGAGGAGGTATTGTAGCACTAGAGCCCGCTACTGGAGAAATCCTTGCACTGGTTACAGCACCTTCTTATGATCCTAACATGTTGGTTGGTAGAAAGCGTTCTAAAAACTCAGCAATTTTAATGGATCCTAAAAATTTAAAAAAGCCTACTTATGACAGAGGATTAAAAGCCTCTTACCCTCCAGGTTCTCCTTTTAAAATGATGAATGCTTTAATTGGATTACAAGAGGGTGTCATTTCAGAACAAACTCCTTTTTATTGTTATAATGGATACAGGTATGGGAGCAGAAGAAGTGAGTTTATGCGCTGCCATTGTGGAGTTTTTGGAAAACCAATAAAATTAAAAACAGCCATCGCTAAATCTTGTAACAGTTACTTTTCTAATACGTACATACGAATTATTGAAAAAAAGAACAAACCCTCTAAAGGTTTGGATAATTGGAGTAGACATGTTAAAAGTTTTGGTTTAGGAGATTATCTAGGGTACGATTTACCACAAGGTAGTCCTGGATTAATTCCAACAGGAAAGTATTATGATGATGCTTATAGGTATTCCTGGAATGCTTCTACAAATATCTCGAATGCAATTGGGCAAGGAGAAGTGTTAACAACACCAATTCAGTTGGCTAATTTTACAGCTGCAATTGCAAACAAAGGATATTTTTATACGCCTCACATATTGAAAAAGGTAGCAAAAAATCCGATAGAATTTGAGAATTTTACAGAGAAGAAGTATACAACTATAGATACAGAACACTTCAATCCTGTGATTGAAGCAATGCATGAAGTATTCAAAACGGGAACAGGTAGGTTTAGCCAGGTAAAAGGTATTAAAATTTGTGGTAAAACCGGAACTTCAGAAAATTACGCAGTGGTTAATGACAAAAGAATAAAGTTAGAGGATCATTCTATATTGGTAGCGTTCGCCCCAAAAGATAATCCAAAAATAGCAATTGCTATTTTTGTGGAAAATGGGGGCTACGGTTCTAAAATAGCAGCTCCTATAACAAGTTTAATGATAGAGAAATATTTAAATGGAAAAATTTCTAATGCAACAAAGCACAGAGAAACAACTATTATAAAGATGAGTCTAAAGGCTGAATACGATAAATTAATCCCTAAAATAGAAGAAATTGCGTCAAGAACGAAATAATATTTTTGCAGGAATTGACTGGCTTTTGATAATTATTTTTATAATTTTAGTTGGTTTTGGCTGGTTAAATATTTACTCGGCTTCAAAAACAGAGGAAGATTTTGAATTGCTAAGTTTTTCAACAAATTACGGGAAACAGTTGATATTTATTTGTTTGACAATTCCGTTAATCATTTTAATTCTTTTTTTTAACTCTAATTTTTATGAGCGGTTTTCGGGTGTGTTTTACATTGTTTCCTTATTATCTCTTTTAGGGTTGTTTCTTTTTGGTAAAACTATTAATGGCGCAACCTCTTGGTATAATTTTGGAGCACTTAGTCTGCAACCTTCAGAATTTGTAAAAGCATTTACGGCATTAGCAGTTGCAAAATTATTAAGTGACAGGCAATATAATTTTAAATTAATAAAAAATCAAATTAAGGCTTTTGTGATCATATTTACACCTGCTTTAATAATTACGATGCAGCCAGACGTGGGTTCTGCACTAATTTATCTGGCTTTTTTCTTTGTACTACATCGCGAAGGACTAACTTTAAATTATATTATTTTTGGTGTTATAGTAATTGTATTATTTATATTGACCATTTTATTTGGGGTATCCTTGGTTTTGTTAAGTTTGTGTATTTTGATTACTATTTTCACAGGATACATAATTTACAAAGGAGGAAAGCGTTTTCTTCGTTTTAATTGGCATAAAGTGATAGGAGTATATGCTATGGTCACCATTTTTATTTTAGGTACGGGATTTGCTTATAATAATATCTTTGAACAACACCACAGAGATCGTTTTGAGGTTCTTTTAGGCTTAAAAAAAGATAATAAAGGCATTGGTTATAATTCCCATCAATCTGAATTAACAATTAGTTCTGGAGGCTTAAATGGAAAAGGATTTTTAAAAGGAGATTTAACACAAGGAGATTTTGTTCCAGAGCAACATACAGATTATATTTTTAGTGTTATTGGCGAGGAATGGGGCTTTTTCGGAAGTGCTATAGTTATTATTTTATTCATGATAATGATGTATAGAATTATCTACTTGGCAGAAACACATACCAATAAATTTGGAAGGATATACGGGTATAGTTTGGCGTCAATTCTGTTTTTTCATATAATTGTAAATATAGGAATGGTCATTGGTTTGTTGCCAACTGTAGGAATTCCGCTACCTTTTTTTAGTTACGGAGGTTCTTCTCTATGGGGTTTTACAATTTTACTCTTTATTTTCATACGATTAGACGCTCACAAGGATTATGATTTGTAATGTCAAGAAGTGTATGCAACCATGCATGTTTTGAGAGTTTAAAGAGAATAAACAGTGTGCTTATAACG
>Ga0307489_10000088_pt1 | contig 44972 bp, 72 predicted proteins | sample SB12metaG_FD_202247 | JGI IMG/M metagenome (GOLD analysis project Ga0307489, IMG submission 202247) | Sea-ice brine microbial communities from Beaufort Sea near Barrow, Alaska, United States - SB 1.2 | ecosystem: Environmental > Aquatic > Marine > Coastal | place: USA: Alaska | collected... | reverse complement strand
TGCCGTCCGTTCGTCGTCACGCGTTCAAAAAGCTCGCTTGTCAGAACGCAATTTAGAGTGGCGGTTCCCGGCGGCGTGTGACTCATTCCAGCGCAAGCCCCACCCCGATCAACCGCACGGTACGGGCGCGTTTGTCCATCACGACGGACGAGTGAGCATGGCGCACCAAGATTGCTCGTTGCTGTGCATCAACAAATGTCTGAAGCCTCGGGACCCGAGCATCCGGATGGACGGGCCTGGCAGCCACAAATGCAAGCAGTGTGATACTATGTTCCATGCAATGTGCGCAGGGGAGTTGGGGTTCGAGGGGTCTCACTATTGCGGCTGCAAGTATCGCGCTGCTGCTGCAAGCTGCTGCTGCTGCTAAAAATCCGACTTTTCCGCGAAGCGGAAAATGTTTAGGACACGCGTTCAGTTTTTAGCCAGGAATGGCTTCCGGATTCGGACGGATTCGGTAGAGAGTCGGATTCGGACGGATTCGGACGGATTCCAAACCCCCAAATATGGAAGTCGGCAACCCAGGGAATACCCTGAATGGTGGTATTCGGGAGGGATTCGGTCTGAACGCGGATTCCCAGGGATTCCTAGGGATTCCTGGCAGGCTTGCAAGGAATCCCCCAGGTCAGATTTCCGGTGGTTTTCAGTGACTGATTGAAACCCTAAGCCCTAAAACCTAAACCCTAAACCATGGGTTAAATCATCAGAATTGGACGACGAAAAGTGCCGTACTGTCCGGCTGGATGGATCTGCACCGACTTTTTAGGTTTAGACCAGCACCGGCTCTCGGCGCGCGTCAGACCGTGTTTCGACAGAACACGCAGGCTCCATTTTGGCAGTTTTGCCAATTCAAGGGTACTCAGTTTGGTTTCTTGGCCGATTTCGGACATTTTTTGAAACGCGAGGAAAAACGAAGATTCGTGCAAGAACCGATTCGCACGGGACGCGCGACAGCGACGCGCCGACGTCGCCAGGAGGCGGCGCGGCTGGCGTTCCATTGCGCACACCGTATCGCCATGCGGTTCTGCGAATCGCCGCTGCGTTTGGTCCACGGACGCCGCACATCTTGCGTCGATCGTGTGCCGTCAGCCTCCAAAAAAGAGCTCTCAAGACCGCTCGAAGCCGTTATGGACCCGACGTGACAAGAGCCTTCTGGAGGGTAGAAGCCCCCCATCGGATCTGCACCTAAATTTCTGGAGGGTTTAGGGTTTACAATTGTTCTCACCACGCACACACGTACGCGCGCTATTGTCTCGGCACGAACGCTTACCGCAGTAGCGGCGGACACAGACACCGCGCGCGCGAGGGGGGTGATCACGGTCAGGGGCGATGCAGTACACCCGGGGCGATGGGGACGCCGAGGACACCCGCGGGCAGGGGCTTCCACTCGTCCACTTTTCAGCTCAACTTGAGCGCTTTATACGAGCTAGGGGATGCGCGTAGGGGTTGTGTAGCCCGTAGCCCCTGTTAAGAGGGTATTAGGGGATGTTAGGGGGTGTTTAGGGTGTGGAGGGTGTGTTCTTGTGTCAGACACGGCTCAAGTTGAGCTGAGAAGTGGACGAGTGTGAGCCCCTACCCGCGGGAAGAGCATGGTGCAGAAGCATCTGGACGCGCAGAAGAGCGCGATGGAGGAAGCCTGCCTGGTAGGGCATCTTCCTCCCGATGCTTACTGTTGTAGCTGTAGGAGACACCGAAGCATTACGACTGCGAAGGGTTTCTCCGCCACGGCCCCTCAGTGCCGACGTCTAACAGGTCACGCTCGTCACAGTCACACGCCGGACTCACGAGTTTTTGGTTGCACGGATTATACTCGGGTATATAGGCTGCTGGAGCACTGTTCACTCATTCCCTTGGTGCTCTAGCACTTCTGCAGGTACCAGGTGTGTACGGAGGGATGCCGTGAGTGGTCACGGTAACGGAACCGCAGCAGCGGACCCTGCTGTGACGGCTGGAGATAAGCACGCATTGGAATGAGCGAAAATAAATGTGGAGAAACATTGTTGTGAGGCCCCTGCTGGCCGGGCGCGTTGCGGCGCGCGATGCCGCACGCGAGCCCGGAGACGTGCCTGATGGCGCTTGAGGCGGGGGCGTACACTAGTTCCCATTTCCGCTCAACTTGCGCTTACCTTGCCCGTCTCTGCTCAACTTAAACTTACTTTGTCCCCCATACAACCCAGATAAACCGTGGATGTGTCCCGAAGGTGCTCAAGTTGAGCTCTAACGTGAGCGTTGTGTTCCCGAAGGTGCTCAAGTTGAGCTGTGAAGTGAGCGAGTGTAAGCCCCTGGCTGGAGGCGACGAAGTGGGATGCTGACGCGGCGTACGCGCAGCTTAAGTCGTTCATGAGCATACCCGGCAGGGACTCAACACTCGCACTCGTCCACTTTTCCGCTTTAAGTGAGCACTTTTGAGAAGAGGAGAGAAGATCATAACACTTTTGAGGGACACGTCTGGTAATTTCAGTGTATCTCAGCGACAAGAACGGCTGAAGTTGAGCTGGAGAGTGGACGAGTGGAAGCCTCTAATCCACTTTTCGGCTTGAAGTGTGCACTTGTTGAGGAACAGCCAGGTCATTTCAGTGTATCTCAGTGACACGAACGGCTCAGGTTGAGCTGCAGAGTGGACGATTGGAAGCCCCTGGTACCCGGTAACGCCAGCGCGTCCAACGCCGCTGCAGCTGCAGAGGTTGCGGCCAAGAAGCTTAAAAGGAAGAGTAAAAAGGAGGAGAGCTCCGACTCCGACGACTCCTCCTCATCCGAGGTGGGGACCGAAGAGGCCCGACGCGGCGTCCTGACTGTTTGCTCATAGTGTTCCGATGTTTCTCGCCGCATCCTCCTTGGTCTGCGGCATCCTGACCGTTTGGTCATAGTGTACCGGTACAAAACTCGCCGCATCTTCCTGCCTGGCCTGACGCGGCGTCCTGACTGTTTGCACATAGTGTACCCGTACACAACGTCCCGCATCCTCCTGCTGGCCCGACACGGCCATCTGACTGTTTGCTCATAGTTGTCCTGTACTCGTAATCACTCGCCGCATTGGGCTCAACCGCCAGCCGCCACAGCTGTGGGAGCCGCGGGCTCGCTGCCAGTGCAACCCCTCAATTCATCCACCACTTGGTTCCTCGAACATGCTCAAGTGAAGTGTGCAGCTACGAACCACAATTCTCTTCGTTACGAGTACAACGCGTACGAGTAACAATTAGACTACAGACTACACAAGATACAGGCAACTCGATGTGTGTGAACAGGCAGACCAGACAAGAGCCATAAGTGTCGAGGCGACGCTCTACTCCAGTCTGCCACGGGCACACCGGTACACTATGAGCGAATAACCAGGCAAGTTGCCGCTGGTACACCTGCACACTATGAGCAAACAGGCAGACACATGGTGCTAGACCCTGTTTCGAGAAGAAGAAAAAGAGCAAGAAGAGCAAGAAGGACAGCAAAAAGGATAGTAAAAAGGACAGCAAAAAGGACGGGAAGAAGGCAGGGCCTGACTGTTTGCTCATAGTGTACTGGTACACACTCGCCGCATGTTTCGCCCTGGCCTCACGCAGCGTCCTGCCTGTTTGCTCGTATTGTGCCCTCACCCAGTCCCCGCATCTTCCTCCCTGGCCTCGGACGGTGTTGGCCTGACATGGCGTCTCCGTTTCAGCTCAACGTGAAGCCGCTTATGTTTTGCTGAAATAGGAACCAGAATCAGGCCAGGGAAGAGGACGTGGCGAGTGTTTACGGGTACACCGGTACACTATGAGTAAACAGTCAGGTTGAGCGGAAAGGAGATCCAGTGCAAGGCCCGGGTTGAAGGCTAAGAAGAAGCAAAAGGGTGACAAGCAGTCGAAGGCAGGGGGAATATTGAGAACGACTGACGTTGTATCTCCTCCTGATCCTCCGCGCGTCTGTATGAGCATTCACCCTGAGGGTGAGACATGCAGGCTTGTCCGATGTCGGTTGATTGCGTGTTGTCAATGACTCTGCTGCACGGTGCCAGTGTTGGAGTTCGGCAAGCACGGGTTCATCAAGGAACAAGGTAGGGGGCGACACTTTCAGCGCAGCTGCCAGCTGTGCGTAAGTGCGTGTGTGTGAGTGTGCGCGTCACTTTTATCCCAGTGCCTGCTATGTGTGAGTGTGTGTGAAATCGAAACAAGACGAAGGCAAAGCATCAGCCACACCATGAATACCACAGCCATCCATCACAGCCGGATAGCTGTACACTGGTCCTCGGGTTGTCCCCACTTCATACCTCGAAGTTGCTTACGCTGAGCTGCAAATAGGAAGCAAGCTCTGGATGTACTGGAGGACGCGGCGGGTGGGAACGGAAAGACCAGTACACTATGAGCAGACAGTCAGGCTGAGCTGAAAAGGGGACACGTGTGAGGCCCTGGAAGCGGACAAGTACGAGAAGGAGGCGGAGTTCCGTGCGTGGCTGGTGGACATCAAGCACGTGTCACTGGAGGCAGGGGCTTACACTCGTCCGCTGTTTAGCTCACCGTAAGCACTTTTGGGGCATACGTTGGGTGGTGACTGTGACAAAAGCGGCTCAGACAGGGGGGTTGTTGAGAATAACGTCTCGACCGACGGCCAGATCGCCATAATCCGCCAGATCGACGTTCGCGAGCTGAGTGTGAATGCCCATACGATAGTCTGCGGTGGGTCGGCGATCACGAATCGAGACCGCGCGTCTGTATGGGCATTTACCCACACCCTACGTCGATCTGGCCGTCGGAGACGTTATTCTCAATAAACCCCGTGTCAGATTGAGGTGGAAAGTGGACGAATGTAAGCCCCTGACTGGAGGGGATCCAGAAGTGGGAGGAGAAGGAGTTTTTCAAAGAGTACGCGGAGGACTTCAACACGTCCACGCTGCCGCACGAGAAATACTACGCCATGGTAGGGCGGCGCATGTACACTTCCAGCTGACCCAGAGTTGACCTGAAGTTCACCTGGACTCCAGGTTGACCCCAGGTTGACCCCAGGTTGACCCCAGGTTGACCCCAGGTTGACCCCTGGTTGACCCTATGTTGACCCCAAGTTGACCCCAAGTTGACCCCAAGTTGACCCCAAGTTGACCCCGATTTGACCGCGCTTGGTTTCGGCGATATCAGCCAAAATATAATGAATCGCTTTCTCATTGTCTTTTCAATGCAAACTTGCGGCGCTACGCCATGGAGAAGTGGCACGCGGGGGAGATGGAGCGCCAGCGCAAGGCAGGGGCCGGGGGCCACAATGTGCCGGTGTACCCATACACGCTTCCTGCCCCCTGGCAGTACACTCGTTCCCCAACTGCTTGCACATGGTCTACCGGTGTACCAGTACACACTCGCCGCATCCTCCTCCCGTGCCTTACACTCGTTCCCTTTTCTAGCTCACATGAAGCCACTCAATTGATTCCATGAATTGATCCTGCTCCCACTGCATACCTGGGAAATTGAAATTGAGCTGACCAAGGGTCTGCTTGGGCTGTGGGACCCTGGTCGTCGGAGGGCAACCTGTATCCGAAGGAGATGACAGAGTTCAACGATGAGGCTATGCGCAAGGATGACCTGGAGAGGGACCGCGAGCGCCGCACGCGCGACTACAAGCTTGAGGCGGGGCCGCACGCCACTCCCCTCCCGTACGTGTCCTCTCTCGTCTCTCCTCTCTCCATTCTCCTCTTTCTTCTCTCCCCATCTCCTCTCTCCTCTGCTCGCTCCCCTCTACACTCTACTCTTCCCTCACCGTTCGCTCGTAGTGCATGCCTCCCCACCGTGCGTGGGGCAGGCAGAGCTCAGTGCATGTCATCCTCCACAGATCGGTCGACGAGTGTAAGGACAGGGATGAGGAGGTGGTGAGTATGTACGGGCACACTGATACACTAGTGAGCTTTGAGTAAACTGTGAGCGAAGCAGTGGACAGGCCCTGGGTATGGGCGTACAACCGGCTGAAGAACTCAGGCGATCTGGAGAACCTGAAGCTGCAGAACCAGCTGGCCGAGATGAAGAACTTCGCGTACAGCACCGGCAGGACCGGGGCCTGATTGTTTGCTCATAGTTCACATGTGCACGTGAGCCGCATCCTTCTTCCGGTTCTGAATGTGTGCTCACATTGCACGTGTACACACTCGCCGCATCCTTTGCCTGGGCCTGGCCTGACTGCTCACAGTGCACGTGCGCACCCTCGCAACATCCTTTTCCCGGCCTTGCCGCTAATAACCTGAACTGAGCTGAATCGGTGCGAGACCCTGGGCACAGGTGACATGGAGTCTGTGGCAAACATCAACAAGACGCTGGCGCCCAACCCGTTCGACAAGGACTACGGGTTCAAACCGGGGAATACCGGCATGTAGATTCGCTCGCGGGGGGGCGGTGTCCAAACCCGAACCTGCCCCCCGACCCCTGCCCTCCAACCCCGCCCACATGCTTCGTTGTTTGGTGTTGCATCTTCTAGCCAGAAAGTAGTAGCCTCGTTAATAGCCATCGTTGTCTCCACACATTGAACCCTCAAGTTTTGCACACAATGTAGACGCGCCAGTGTAGTCTCCCACTGCAGCGCCGACAGGTCCCCGCCCCCAGAGGCGAACACAATCGTCAACCAGTCCTACGGGGCGTGGCCGTGCTCCTGTGGCGCCCACAGCAACAGCTCCAGGAGTCCGCCATCATTTGCAGCTTCAAACGTGCACTCGCTCCACAAGCCCTCGTGCTTCAGAGCCCAATGCTCGACAGGCCTGCCCTTATAAAAGCCGTTTATAAAAACCCTCAACCCTCAACCTCAAACCGAAACCCTAAACCACCGAATCCAGTCAGCAAAAGTCGGCGCGGTCGTAGGAATCTCGAGAATGTCCATCAGGCGCTGCCGCCGGCGGCCGCTCGGCGTATAGTATTAGCGCTGTGCCCGGCCGCCCCACCCGTACAACACGTCGCTGCCGCGCGTGCCGCTTGCGCTTATTGCAAGACAGTGAACGCCAAGCACAGTGAATGCCAAGCACAGTCCCAGAGGGGTGCAGGTAAAATGGGTAAAAAGAGCAAAAAGCAGGCGGCACCGAAACCACTCGTCCCTTCGGCGCTGAAATCTCTGAAGCGCGCGCGACGAGTCACTTCCGAGTTTCATAGGATAACTCACGCGATAGACAAGGTCAAGAAGGGTTCAACCGAGGGCGCGGCGGCACTGGCTGAGAGACAGCGCCTAGAACATGAACTACGTGCCATTGGAGGCAGGGGCTTACACTCGTCCACTTTTCAGCTCAACTTGAGCCGTCTTTTGTCACGACTCGTGAGTCACCGACCATGACTCCACCAAGAGCATCCCACGAACGTGTGAAACGGCACGCTGAAACGTAGACGAGTGCCAGCCCCTGATTACAGGTAGGCAGGCCTACCAAGAGGCGTCCGTTCTCGCCACGGGCCGGCACCGCACTTGCAAATGGGCAAGGGCTTACACTCGTCCACTTCTCGTAAGTACTTTTTGTGGGACACGTTGGGGACCTGCAGTGGATAGATGGGTCATAACTTGTCACAAACTGGTCACTCAACGGCTCGCTGACCAAAACGGCTTATGTTGAGCTGATAAGTGGACGAGTGTAAGCCCCTGCAAATGGGTGTTCGCCATCATCACAAAACTGGGACTCCGGCCAAAGAAGAGTCAAGCCGCTTACAAACTGCTCGAGGTAGGGCGGTGCAGGTGGACCCGATGAAACCCGTGTTGAAAGCGCCCGGTTATCTGCTCTTGAAACAAATATAGATGAGCCTCATTCAACGTTTGCTTTCGAATTGAACTTGCGGGGCTACATCGAGGTGGGCGCGGTGAACACGCAGCTACTGGCCGTCCCGTGGTGGGACGGTGCAGGTTGACCCTATCAAGCCCATGTTGAAAGCGCCTGGAACTAGCCACTTGAAACTAAAATATGTTAGATTGCTTTCAAATGTTGCTTTCAATCGCACCTTGCGCCGCTACAGCGTGGCTCGACGTACGAGCAATAGACATACAGGCGCAGCATCCACGCATCGAGCAGATGGATTTCTTCGACCTCAAGCCCAAGTCGAGTTACAACGCGGTGGTTTTGTCGATGGTAGGGCGGTGCAGGTTGGCAGTATGAAACCCATGTTGAAAGCGCCCATGGTTTCAGCGCTTGAAACAATCAATTCATGAGCTGCTTTCAACGTGTATCAACTTAGTTCAACGATAATATAAACGTTTCTCAACAGAATTCAACGTTTATAATTCCACTTGCGCCGCTACACAATGGTGCTCAACTGTGTGTCTCCAGCATCGGAACGTGGGCGTATGCTCAGATTAGTACGCGACCATCTGCTGCCCGGTGGCCACCTGTTCTTGATGATCCCAAGGTACGGCGGCGCAGCTTGGCCCAGGTTGACCCCAGGTTGACCCCCGGTTGACCCTCGGTTGACCCCAGGTTGACCCCAGGTTGACCCCAGATTGACCCAAGGTTGACCCAAAGTTGACCCCAGCTGGACCCCAGCTTGACCCCAGTTTGACCCCAGCTTGAACCCAGCTTGACCCCAGCTTGACCCCAGCTTGACCCCAGCTTGACCCCAGCTTGACCCCGGCATGGCCTTCCTTGGTTTCAGCACTTGAAGCTGAATTATGTTGAACCGCTTCTAAACTTTGCTTCCAATTTCAACTTGCGCCGCTACACCAAGGAGGTGTATTGAAAACTCAGCCTACTGCACGTTCAATACAATTACAGAGGCGCTGTCATTGGTCGGCTTGAAGGTAGGGCCTTACACTCGTCCACTTCTCGGCTCAACGTGAGCACCTTTTTGGGCTGCACACCTCCACCTGTCAGTGTGTCGTGATCACGTTTGGTGGGCTAGGCTGTGTGTGGGCTAGGTTGTGTGTTTAAGTCACAGAACGGCTCGGGTTGAGCTTGGAAGTGAACGCTAGATGTGGCTTCAATGACCAAATTTGGCTCAGGTTGAGTTGAGATGTGGACGAGTGCAAGCCCCTGCTTGAAGGTAGCTGAGACCAAGCTCTCTCCGAAAGTGGCCTTCTTCTGTGCGCAACGCGTGTCCACATCACGCGGCAAATCGGAAGTTCGTGATGGTGAGGAGTGGGAGGACGAGGTAGGGCCTGGCGGATATTGCTCGCCACGTCCCTGGGCGTACCTGTAACTCAAGGCACGAGGCATTACATTCCGATGTGCGTATTGCTCGCCACGTCACAGGGGTGCCCTGTATCTCAAGGCACGAGGGTTCAAAGTGCGTATTGCTCGCCACGTGAAAGGGCAAGGGGTGCCATGCGACGCAAGAAACACGGGTTCACAGTGCTTGTGGATGATGTGGCGAGCAACATGCACTGGGCCCTTGGAAGAGGAGGAGGAGGAGAATAGTGCAGGTGTGTTGTCAAAAGCGACGATTAAGCGGTTCACCGCTCCACCGAAGCCGTTGATGCGGCATGGGGCGGCAGCGGAGGGGATGAATGACGAATTCGCCATCTGCTTTGAACCGGGGGACTATGTGCACGATTGATGATCAATGGGTTACAATTATGATATTCTGCGCAAACTTCTTGTCACGCCAAGCAGCGCTTAGTCAGCCCTGCTGTTTAGTCATTTAGATACGAGCACTTACATCGTGCCCTTTACGAAAATGCTGTTCTGTAGTCTTCATGCTCTCGTTGATACGTCAGCTTTAGCCTAGTCTACTGTCGAGTACACACACGCATACACACTCACACACACACGTGGTTGCGCGGTGTCCCCCGCCGTCGCGTCCGCCAGCTAGAGTGATGAGCTATGATCTCGTCATCCTGTCCACAAGATGACAGTATCGATACGGTCATGACCTTAAGATGACAGCATCGATATGGACGAGGACAGTATCGATATGGAAGACCACCTTAAGATGACACAATCGATATGGAATATGATAGTATGCTACGCGGTCGGAGCCCCTGTACCCTAAGAAACTGGAAGGTTCAGTGGTGTGTTCCTGTGTGTCGGGAACAAACGACCGACACCCGACCGACCAGTCTCGAGTTATCAAACCCTAAACTGTAAATCAGTGTGATCTACCCCTCAGTTTCTTAGGGTAGAGGGGATCGTACCGCGTAGTGGACATGGGATATCTTGTTCTCTGCCTGCACCTGCTCCACGGCAGGCCACCGAGGAACTATGGATATCTCAACCCTCCCCCCACGTCCTCGAGGTGAAAGTGCGGGGGGGGGAGTATGATGTAGCAGCGCAAGTAAAAATTGAAAGCAAAGTTTGAAAGCGATTCAACACATTTTAGCTTTACCCTCTGAAACCAAGCGCGATCAACCTGGGGTCCACCTGGTGGGTTCAACCTGAGGTTGACCTGGGGTCGATGACGCACGCGTGCCGAGCACATCGCGTCGTGCGCAGGGACAGCGTCGTACCATAAAACAACCACGTGGCGTTGTGAGATTGCGATTTCGCGGCGGCGGGGCATGGCGGCGGGGCGTTGCGCGATATATGCGCATCACATTATTGTTTGCAAACGGACAATTCGAAATGAGGAAAGATTCGTCAGGAAGGTGAGGCGTGTGTTGTGATTACTGAAGCTACTTGCAGCGACGACATGCGACTACGATGTTTGCACGTTGTATCGGTATCTGGGATGTCTGGGGGCTCTACAGTGCTCGCAGGTGTTCCGGGCACGGGCAGCCGTGCTCCCGCGCCCACCGCAGCACACCCAGGTGTCCGTACTCCGCGGCTTCGCGACATGTCCATGCATCCCACGGGCAGAGTTGCTCCCGCGCCCACCGCAGCACCTCAATGTCCCCCCCCTGAGCGGCGCGCATCCACGTGTATTCATCCCATGGGCAGAGTTGCTCCCGCGCCCACTGCAGCACCTCCAGGTGCCCACCCCACGCGGCGTTCGCACACGTCCACCCGTCCCACCAGCACCCGTGCTCCCGCGCCCATTGCAGAACCTCCAGGTGCCCTCCCCTCGCGGCGTACGCACACGTCACGCCCCACCGGCACCCGTGATCAGGGGCTTACACTCGCTCACTTCTCAGCTCAACTTGAGCGCTTTTACTGGGATAGGGGGTGCGCGTAGGGATTGTGTAGCCCATGTTAAGGTGGTGTTAGGGGGTATTTAGGGTGTGTAGGGTGGCTTTGTGTGTCAGACACGGCTCAAGATGAGCTGGAAAGCGAACGAGTGTAAGCCCCTGCCCGTGATCCAGCGCCCACTGCAACACCTCCTGGTGCCTGCCCTCGGCCGTGAGCGCACACGTCATCGCCTTCCACCAGGGGCTTACACTCGTCCACCTTTCAGCTCAACCTGTGCCGTTTCTGACGCAAAAGACACCTTGGACACCCCCTGCTACCCCTGACACCACACAAACACCCCCTAGACGACCTCAAAATGCACCCCCTGTCGCACAGAAAGCGCTCACGTCGAGCCGAAAAGCGGACGAGTGTCAGCCCCTGCCTTCCACGGGCACCCGTTATCCTTCGCCCAAGCCAGTCGCGATACGGATCCGACGAACTCCTTGACCTTCAGCTTCACCCCGGCGGTCCGACCCGCGCAGGGGAGCTTGGGGGACCGCAGCACCGCGTCGCGGCACGCCTGCCCGCACCGCCCGAGCAGCGCGCGCGTGGTGGGGTCCAGCAGCGGCAGAACCTTCGCGTCGAACACGTCGGACCACTCCTCCAGCAGCGGCCCCAGCAGTGGTGACTCCGCGAGGACGGCGGCTCCGCGGAACACCCGGCCGCGACGCCCCCGGGGCCGCAGGCTGTACCGGCCGGCGCTGGAAGGGCTTCCCACCATATCCAGGGCTTCTTGGTAACCAGATCTGCCAGTTCGTGGGCGAGAGCTCGCGGCAGCGGTGTGCAAAGCGGCGCGGGAGCGCGTGATTTCATACACAGGGTTTTCGTTTTGGTCTGCGCCGACCGTACGACCGTCCACGTGAACATGACTCATATCCCCGACGCTCACTTTTCTTGGCAAAACAAACAGCTTGCCTGCAAGTGCGAACGCTCTGGACCACTCATGAGATATAAGTTATATCGGATCGGCCGATTCCAAACGAAAGCCCTAAGTTAGTTCTGAAGACGCACGCAGCCACCGCCACTCCGCCCTGCACACTGTCGCCGCTCTCGCCACTAACGACAAACAGGCGGATCTGGTTACTGATTAGCTCTGACGATGTCGAGTAGCACTTTCGGCGCCGGCCGGTACAACCTGCGGTCCCGGGGGCGTCGCGTTGAAGAAGGCTTTCGTGGCGCCGCCGCCCTCGCGGAGTCACCGCTGCTGGGGCCGCTGCTGGAGCAGTGGTCTGACGTGTTCGACGCGAAGGTGCTGCCGCTGCTGGACCCCACCACGCGCGCGCTGCTCGGGCGGTGCGGGCAGGCGTGTCGCGACGCGGTGCTGCGGTCCCCCGAGCTCCCCTGCGCGGGTCGCAGCGTGGGGGTGAAGCTGCAGATCGAGGCCATCGTCGTGTCCGTCGCGTTGCTGGCGTGGGCGAAGGGTAACGGGTGCCCGTGGAAGGCGAGGAACGTTGTGAAGCCGCCGCTGGGGGCGGGCACCTACAGGTGCTGCAGTGGGCACGGGAGCGCGGCTGCCCGTGGGGCATGGGGACGTGTGAAGCCGCCGCTCGGGGCGGGCACCTGGCGTTGTTGCAGTGGGCGCGCGAGCACCACTGCCAGTGGGACTCGTGGACGTGTTACGTCGCCGCAATAGGGCGGGCACTTGGATGTGCTGAAATGGGCGCGGGACACCACTGTCCGTGGGATGCGAGGACTTGTGCCTCCGCCGCTGAGGGCGGGCACCTGGAGGTGCTGCGGTTGGCGCGGGAGCACGGGTGCCCGTGCCCGGAACACCTGCGAGCACTGTAGAGCCCACCGACATCCCAGCAGACGATGCAAGTCGCAAACAATGTAGGCGCATGACTCCAATGAGAGTATACATCAGAACGCACGCCTTGCCTTCCTTATACAGCTATCCTCACTTAAATTTGTCTATGCAAACACATATCACGCGTATCACGAGCGACGTACCGTCAACATAAAAGCACGACGTCAATACCTCGCGTGCGTGTTTGATGGGACAGCCGTGTGTCAACATGCGACACGGTGCGCCCGCAACGCATGCTTACAATGCTATTTCAGAAGGCAAGGCTGCTACGAGGCCAAGAACGTGAGACGTGAGCTCCTCTACTAGCACACGCAGCAGCTCCCGCGTCGTACCCCAAACTTCTCCAGGCTCTTTAGCTGATGTCTTCACCATACTCTATCGACGTAAACAAACAAACCCCGCCCCGGCCTATGCAACGCATCAAATTGAACCAGTCGGCTCGCAAAGCCTCACTTCGACTCACATCTCCTCGTGCCCGTGCTCGTCCTCGGCACCGTGGTCGTGCCCGCTGCAGCCCGGCAGCAGGGTCATTGAGAGCAAGCATCCGATTGGAAATCCGATACTTACCTTCACGGTGAATGCTCGCTCAGAGGCAGTGGCCTCAGCTCGTCGGAACACAGAATACAACATCGGTCGAGTGCTTGCTCTCAGCATCCCCCCTGCCTGGCCCGTGCTCGTGTGCGTGGCCGCTCATGCTGTCGTCGCCGCTATAGTGCGGGGTGGATGTCCGACGTTCAGGGCCGAACAGGGAATGCCGTGTCGGGCCAGGAAGGAGGACGCCACGAGTGTGTAAAGGTACACTATGAGCGATCCGACCGTACGCCGTGTGCGGCCAGGGAGGAGGACGCGGCGAGTGTGTACGGGTACCCACCGAGCGACCAGTCAGGAGGCCATGTGAGGCCAGGGATGAGGATGCGGCGCGTGTGTACGGATACACTGGTACACACGAGCAAACGTTCAGGGAATGAGCAGCCTGGCCGGGGAGGAGGACGCGACGAGTGTGTTCGGCCACATCGATATACACGAGCGACCAGTCATGGAACAAGTCACCAAGCCGGGGAGGAGGACGCGGCGAGTGTGTACGGGTACACATGTACACTTCAAGCAAACAGTCATGGAACGAGTGGTCTGGCCAGGGAGCAGGACGCGACGATTGTGTACGGGTACACTGGTATACTGGTACACATGTACACCCGAGCATACAGTGAGTGCACGCCAAGTGGCCAAGCCAGGGAGGAGGACGCTACACACGTGCACGGGCACACTGTGTGAAACAAGTCAGGATGCCGCGCGGCCCTACCCGTACGACGCGGCGGACGTTCCGCGTTCAGGGCCGAACAGGGGGCGACCTGTCAGGCCATGGAGGAGGATGCCGCGAGTGCGTACGGTTACACCGCGAGCGGGTAGGCTGTCAAACTGTACCCAAGCAGTGAGGACGCAGCGTCCCAGCCCTACCCGTGATGGTAGTCCTCATGGTCGTAGTCCCCGTGCTCGTAGTCCCCGTAGTCACCCATGCCGTCCTCGTAGTAGCGGCTCGGGTTGAAATTGAAAGAGAGTGTTGAAAGCGGTTTCATGAAATCGTACCTATAGCTTCAAGCACTGAAACCATGGGCGCGTTCAACACAGCAGGTGTCGATACTGTCAACCTGCACCACCCTACCTCGTAGTGGTCGTGTCCGTGCCCGTCATGATCGTGCCCGTCGTGGTCGTGGCCGTCGTGGTCGTGGTCGGTTTGCTCGGGGTCTTCGCCGTGGTCGTGGGAGTGGTCGCCGTAACGTAGCGGCGCAAGTTGATATTGAAAGCAACCGTTAAAAGCAGTTTATGATATTAGAGATTTCAACCGCTGAAACGATAGTAGTAGGCGCTTGCAACACGGGTTGTGATACTGACAGCTCGACCGCCCTACCGTGATTGTGGTCGCCGTGCGCGGTGGCGACCGCCGCGAGCATCGCTAGCGCCACGACCGCCAGGAGCAGCAGCGAGGACAGTATCCCGCGGTGAGTCCCGCTCCCGAGCTTGATCATCTTTGGGGAAAGGAACGAGGCGAAGGGAGGCTGGGGGGAGGCTGGGGGGGTCGGCGGTACGCTCGAGTTTCACTACGCTATCGCGGAGGTGTGGGCTCGTTTGGTGTGTGGTTCAACGGCGCGCGCTTACAAGTGGCGCGCTTGGACCTTGAAGGGGCGGCTTGCACGCTCCCATTAATCTTATTAGGGTGCCGTCCCACGAGATGCCGGCCGACCCTTTCGGCGTTGTGGCTTATTCTTGATCACGCCATCTGCCGTTTGACGGCATACAACAACAGCACGGCAACGGGAACACCCACCCCACACCTCGCGACATGGCAGCCGACGCCGTGGCGGCCGCCGGCGGCACCGCCGCCGCGGCGGAGGGCGGCGGCGGCGGCCTTATCAAGATGGTGCCCGGCATCATTCGCACAGTGCTCTTGTACTACGTCGTGACATCGTTTTTGAACGGCAACGCGGCCAAGAGCCGCGCGGGCGACGCCGCGGCGAACCCGGCGGCGTTAGGAGGCGGCGGCGCCGGCAGCGGCGGGATCCGCCCCGCGGGCAGGGCCTCACACCAGCTCCCTCTTCGACGGAGTCGTCTCTTCTGTGGGTCTGTCCCTGAAGAATGTGGCCAAGCTCAATCCTTTCACGAATGAAACTCCAGTGCCTCGTGGGGCGACGCCGTCACGTGGCTCGATGACTCGTCGCGCGCTCACCACAAAACGCATCGCCCACGTGCTTTCTGATCTGACCCGCTGAGTGACCTCCTCCGAGGGCACGAGCAAAGTGGAAACTACAGGGCTCATAGTACCTTGAATAAATGATGGCCTCGCTCAAGTGAAGCTTCTTAGAGGTGCCGTGATGATGCTGAAGCTTTGGGAACTGTTGCACGACCCTGCGCCACGGGCAGGTTGGGGTGACGCGCCCCATGTACGTCAAGGGAGAACCCGTGGTAAGGCGGTGCAAGTAGAAACGTTGGAGCTTATGCTGAAAGCGCCTGGAACTAAGCGATTGAAACTAAAATAATATGATAAATTGCTTGCAAGTTTCTCAGTTTTGCTTTCAACCTCAACTTGCGCCACTACACTGTGGACATGTTCGTGTACATCACGCACGACCCGGTGTTCACCCAGTACGGCGATTCTTCCCTCCTGATGCAGCACGAGGCGGGCATCCCACTGTGCGGCGAACCGACCGTCAAGGGGTCACCCGTCAAGGACGACGGCGAGCGCGAATTCCAGGCAGGGCACAAGGGCCTTGCACAAGACATCGTTCCTGCTCCAATTGACTGATTGCTCCTGGTTGCTCGCGGTGTGGCGCTGTATCCGTGCACACCGCCGCAACCTCCTCCCTGGCCTGGTTACCCGTTGCCTTACTGTTTGCTCGTACTGTACTGGTGTACCCATACACACTTGCCGTATCCTGCTCGACGTTGAGCCACCAACCATGACAACTCGTGTACACGTAAGGAGGCCCTGGTTGCAGGTAGTGCATCGGCTGACAGCAGAGGACCTGGCCTACAACGCCACGCCGCACCTCCACATATTCTTCACCCGCCCGGGGGCAGGGCCCTGAATCTTCGTGTGAATTGAACCGGCGTGCCCGAACACACTCGCCGCATCCTCCTCCCTGGCACGAGCCCTGGCCACTCGTTCCTTGACTGCTCGCTCATCGTGTACGAGTACTGGTGTATCCGTACACACTCGCCGTATCCGCCTCCATGGCCAGGCTATTCGTTCCTTGACTGTATAGTGTCCCAGTGTACCCGTACACGCTCGCCGTCTCCTCCTCTCTAGCCTGACGCGCTTCTTCACGTGTGAGGCCCTGCCCGGGGGCGCCGCACGATCCCAACGACGACCGGTACAGCCCAAGGGACGTCTTCAGCGGAAGCATGCCGCTGGTAAAGTACTTTCCGTTTAAGAAGGTTAAGAAAGTTAAGAACCTCCTCGGCGGAGATGTTAGCGACGATGAGCCGGAGATGGAGAAGGACGGCGGTTTCAGCGAGGACTCTAATGGGGCGGAGGTAGGGCCTGGCAGATATTGCTCGCCACGACATATGATGCCGTCCTGGTGCTGTTCGACTCAAGGTACTTTGGGAACATGAGTTACATGACGTGGCGAGCAATACCTGCCAGGCCCTACGCGAAGGCGGCGGCGGCGGATGCCGCGGCGGCGGCGGGGGATGCAGGAGCGGAAGCGGGGGCGGGAGCGGTGGCGGCGGCGGCGGGGGCGGAGGTAGCGGTGGTGGAGGAAGAGTTTGTGGATGACGGGTTGTGGGTGCCCTTCTTCAAGCCCAACGTGACGGTAGGCCCTGGCAAATAATGCCTGCCGCGTCATCCTGTATCTTCAGTTCCTCGCTTCTTGAGTTTTACGACATCACATGACGTGGCGAGCATTATCTGTCGGGCCCCTTCTGACCCTCGCTTCTTGATTCAAAGGGCATCTCATGACGTGGCGGGCATGATATGTGAGGCCCAACGTGACGGTGAACATTATCGACGACTTCACGCACTACCCGGTGGGCGGCATGCCGCCGCAGGTAGGTTGGAGCAGGATGATCCAATGAAACCGATGTTGAAAGCTCCTGGAACTTAGCGCTCGAAGCTAACGAATGATAAACTGCTGTCAAATTTTGCTTTCAATTTCGATTTGCGCCGCTACATTCAGATGCGCGATGCCATGATGTTCGACGTGGAGAGCGGCGCCTACTTTCCCACCGTCTTCATGAACGACTTCTGGCTGCTGCGGAGCTATCTGGTGGCGGTGAACGGGTCACTGCCGGCGGTGAACCTCACGGTCACGGTCTCCCCGCTCGGGATCTGGCAGGGCCTGAACCGCTCATCCGCCCTCAAAATCGGTCAGCAGTCGTAAGACTACTCTTAAACTCAGTGTCGGGTCTGGTATCGAAGATATGGTATCGAATCCCGTTCGACCAATCAGAACTGTCCATTTAGAAAATCCCACCGACCGACTCGCCGACTGTCCGACCGGGTCGCCATCCATGAGTAAATAGACCCTCGATTTCGAGAGGATAGGCGTTCCAGGGAACGCCGACACTGAGTTTAAGCCTTCACGATGAACGGCCGATGCAACCAAAGGACGACCCTATGATCTGGAAGTGGCAGATCTACCAGCAAATGGAGAAGACGTTCCAGATGCAGCGCAGTATGGGCACCGTAGGGCCGACTATATCCTGCTCGCCTGGTCACAGACCGCACATTACAGCAGTGGGTATAGCCTCCTGTGAGTGGTAAAAAGGTACCACGCGCTTGGGTCTCGGCGCTTACGCAGCACAGAGTACCTTGGTTCTCGTCGCGGTGCGCGAGCGTTGCTAGTCCCGCCAATTGCCGAGAAGTCATAACGTCATCATATGACGTGGCGAATGTTTGAGTGCATGGCCCTGGCGCGCGGCGGGCGAGGATGACGCGGATGGGCTCAAGCGCGTGCTGCTGGAGGGTAACCCGATCCTGCTGGCGGTCACCGGGGCCGTGTCCATGCTGCACACCGTGTTCGACATGCTGGCGTTCAAAAACGACATCGGCTTCTGGCAGGGACGAGATAAATCGCTCTTGCCACGCCAACCTGCGTTATATTTTTCCCCGTTTATTGAAATGGACATCATCATAGTTTCGCATCATCAAGCGCAGCATCATCATCAGGAGAGCATCTGCCTCAAGCACGTATGTCAGTGAAAATTCTTGACTCAATACTGAGTGTACGCGCGCTAATCTAATTAGATGCTAAAGATGACATGAGCGCCCGCGGCGAGAATCTCTGACGGCAAAACGGACATCAGCATATAACGTACCAGTGATGTGGCGAGCGTTATTAAACTTACCTGATCCTGGCTTCTGGCGGCAGAACAAGTCTATGGAGGGTCTGTCAGCGCGCACCATCATCTTCAACGCGTGCTGCCAACTCGTAGGGGCTAACACTCGTCCACTTCCCGGCGCAACCTGAATTGTTTCTTTCGCTCAAAATACACCCTGAACCCCCAAACACACCTGAAACAACCCCTGAACCCCTTTTAACAACTCTAGCCTGATCTTCCCTGAACACACCCTTCACACGCCCTGAACAGTCCCTAAACCCTCGCCCTGAACCCCCCCTAAATACCCCCTAATCACCCCCTAAACACCCCCTATCCCACAAATAGTGCTAACGTTGAGCCGAAAAGTGGACGAGTACCAGCCCCTGCCAGCTGGTCATCTTCCTGTACCTGCTGGACAACGACACCAGCTGGATGATTCTCATCTCCAGCGGCCTCGGCCTGATGATCGAGTTCTGGAAGATCACAAAGGCGATGGACGTGTCGGTGGACCCCTCTAAGTTCCCGTTCATTGTCTTCAAGGATAAGGCGGGGCTTGCCAGACTCTGCTTATGCGCATCACTTCATATCATGTGAGGGAATGTTTTTACTACAAAGTGAGCCTAACCTGCGAGGAACCACGCAACATTGTGTGGTTGTTGACATCTGCGCTGGTCTGTCACGTCATGCAGCTCATTTCTACATTGACACCCTCGTGCATTGAGTTAAGCTCCACCATGTGACGTAGCGAGCGATACCCTTACCGCCCTTTGACGTAGCGAGCACTCTCCGTACCACCCTGTGACGTGGCGAGTGCTACCTGGTACGACCCTCCTGCACGGCGGGGTACCACAAGTCGGACACGGCGAAGCACGACGAGGTGGCTATGAAGTACCTCTCCTGGGTACTGTACCCGCTGGTGGGGGACGGCAGATGTTGCCCGCCACTACACCGCTATACGCACTTTGACCCCTCGTCTTTTGAATTGAATTACACCCTATGAAGCACCTCTCCTGGGTGCTATACCTGCTCGTGGAGCCCGGCACATACCACTCGCCATGTCATCCAATGCACTTTGACACCTCGTTCTTGAGGTAATCAGCACTCTTTGAAGCACCTCTCCTGAGTGCTCTACCCACTAGTATGGCCCGGCAGATGTTGGCCGCCACTTCTTCCAACGCACGTTGATCCCTCATCATTTGAGCTACATTGCACCCTATGACGTGGCGAGCATAATGTGCCAGCCCCTACCCACTGGTGGCGATATACGCGGTGTACAGTGTGGTGTACAACGAGCACAAGGGGCAGGGTTTAGGGTTTAGGGTTTAGGGTTTAGGGTTTTACAATCGTTCCCTTTGCAGCTCACAACTGGCAGCTCTTGTGGGATATGTCCGTGAACTCACTGGCCGTCACCCCTCGAATGATCGAGGGTTCTGGTAGTTAAGCGGGAGCTGTTATGGGATATGTCCGTGGAACCACTGTCCGTTATCCCTCTAATGATCAAAGGTGCTGGCAGTTAAGCTGAGACGGGAATGACTGAAAGGCCCTGACAAGGGGTGGTACTCCTTCGTGCTCACCACGCTGGTTGGCGCGGTGTACCTCTTCGGTTTCATCACCATGTGCCCGCAGCTCTACATCAACTACAAGCTCAAGAGCGTGGCGCACCTGCCGTGGTAGGGGGGGTCATTGACAACAATCACTCGGATGACGTTGAATCTCCTCGTCGTCCTCCTCCTCCTCGTCCTCGTCCTCCTCCTCCTCGTCCTCCTCCTCCTCCTCCTCCTCCACCTTCATCTCCACCTTATCCTACTCCTCCCTCTCCTCCTCTTCCAACCAGTATTCGACCAACATTGAATCTACGAACCAAGTCCACCAAGTTCGTCTGTATGAGCATGCACCCTGAATGCAAGTCATGCGGGCACGTCTAAACTCGGTAAGACTGCTTGTTCTCGATGACCCTGTCCCGTGGCGGCAGATGACGTACAAGTTCCTGAACACCATCATCGACGACCTCTTCGCCTTCGTCATCAAGATGCCGCTCATGTAGGGACCAGCGCCACGTCATTGAACGCCATGTGAAACCCTAGTGCCTTGTCTGTAAGGGTTACCTACCACCTGTAGTATTTGATACACCTGTAGTGAGCTGGCGTTTGGTGATTTGACCAAAAATCAGTTGACCTTTGGCCAAATCACCAGACTCCAGATTGCTACAATTTACTACTCCTCAAACTAGGCACTAGTGTCTTGAGCTGAATGACATTCTATGACGAGGCGAGTATTATCTGGGAGGCCCTGCTCTCAGGCACCGGCTGTCGGTGTTCCGCGACGACATCATATTCCTCATCATGCTGTACCAGCGCTGGATCTACAAGGTAGGAGGGGTATTGAGAGAAAGCACTCGAATGAAGTTGAATCACCTCCTCCTCCTCCTCCTCCGCGAGTCTATATGCGCATTCGCACTGAAGGAAATTCGAGCTCCGATCTCGGTCGATTGCTTGTTGTCAATGACCCTCCTGCGAGGTGGACAAGAAGCGCGTCAACGAGTTCGGGTTCTCCGGCGAGGTAGGTCCTGAAATGTAATGCCTGTCACGTTACCCTGCACAGTTCAGACTCTCGTTTATTGAGCTGAACGGCAATACCTGACGAGCATTATCTGACAGGCTCTCCGGCGAGGCGCCGCCACCGGCCGTGGACGGCGCCGCTGCGGCAGCAGTGGGGGAAGGGGAGGCGGCGAAAGCGCTCGGCAGCGGGGCGGAGGAGGGCGCGGGGGAGGGGGACGAGACTCCGCATATGTCTTCGTTGAAGAAGACACCGGAGGCCAAGAAGGACGAGTGAAGGGTGTTGGTTTGGAGGGGCGGGGGCGTGCGCAGGTGCGGCGGCATGAGCGGGAGCGGGGCGGCGGCGCAGCGTTGTCGTGTCGACAGACGAGCAGTCATCATGAACTTGATATGATAATGATAATAACACATCTCGACCACTTGATCGAGACATCAATACAATTCCTCCAGGCCACTCCGCTGGATTAATACAGCCGGCCATACCCCTTCCCCCCAATAAGACAATTACTTAATTAAATACATCCGCCCTCCACCCAAAATAAATTTACTTTATTTGACCTTCCTCTTCCCCTTCTCGTCCAGTCCGCGTCGCCTGGCATACTCCTCCATGATGCTGGTGGAACTGGTTGTGCCCTCAGTTGACAGCCGGGCAACCAACGCTCGTCAAGTCATATGCTGCCTCATTTTTTCTCGGTGAAGACATGTTCGCTAAAGAGCCTTCTTGATGCCTGGTAGTGAGCCGGCTAGCCTCAATGCCACCCTCATGCTACCAGCAAGACACGAGGGTCGTACAGTGGAGGATGACTTGCAACTCAAGCAATAAGCATATACACCGTGGTGGATGACGTGGCGGACATGATTCAATATAGTCCGCCCAACCTCGTTCTGCGCCACCATCGCGCACGACTTCTCAAAGTCCGTGCACTCCGAATAGATCACCGTGATATAGCGGCGCAAGTTGAAATTGAAAGCGAAAATTCAAACCTGTATGCAAAATTTCAGTTTCAAGCGCTGGAACCAGGCGCTTCCACCACTGGGTTCAACACGGTCCAACATGCGCTGCCCTACCGTGAGCATCCACGCGCACAGCATGACGACAATGCCGAGCCCGATCGCCGCTGCACAGGGCCACCACACCGATTCCCTATCTGGCTCGACGCATGGTATTAATCGTGGGCTACTGCTACACGGTCCGATCCACTACTTTAAGAAACTGAGGTGTGAATCACATGAAACTATTGTGACCAACTTGTGACCAACTTTTAAGAGTTTAACAACTCAAAAAGGCACAGAAATTGTCCGACCGCGGTCGGACGGCAGTAGTGGAATCCCACTACTCACCACTGAAACCCCCATGCTCATAAAACAGATGGGTTCGGGACAAGAAGTGTAGTGGTTCGAGGGATAATACGGCTGAAGTACCGGGGGCGCCGGGTAGCTGTTGTACAGCGGTAAGAGCACCACGAATAACCCCGGTACACTGTGAGCAAACAGTCAGGTTGAGCTGAAACTGGAGGCGGTTTAAGGTCTCATCACCGGGTAGTTGTTGTACAGCGGTACAAGAACCACGAATAATCCCGGTATGCTGTGAGCAAACAGTCAGGTTGAGCTGAAAAGGGACGCGGTGTGCATTCTCACCACCGGGTAGTTGGTGTACAGTGGTACCAGAATCACGAATAACCCTGGTTCACTACGAGCAGACAATCAGCTTGAGCTAAGGGTACACCGGTACACTATGAGCAAACAGTCAGGTGGAGCTGAAAAGTGACGCGGTGTACGGTCTCACCACCGGGTACTTGTTGTACAGCAGTACGAGCACCACGAGTAATCACCCAAAGCACCGGTACACTATAAGTAAACAGGCAGGATGACGTGAAAGGGGACGCTGTGTAAGGTCTCACCACCGGGTAGTTGTCATACAGCGTCAAGAGCACCGGTACACCATGCTCAAACAGACAGCTTGAGTTGAGGATACACCGGTACACTACGAGCAAACAGTCTTGTAAAACTGCCCCACCACCGGGTAGTTGTTATACAGCGGTACGAGCACCACGAGTAATCCCCCGAAACAGCACCAGCCGCCAAGGCCTTGGCACTCGTTCTATTGTCACCTTAGCAGCCCGGGAGGAGGATGCGGCAGGAGGAGTGTGTTCGGGTGCACGGGTGCACTGGGGCACCATGAACACACAACCAGGACGCCGTGTCAGGCCAGGGAGGAGGATGAGGCGAGTGTGTAGGGGTGCACCTGTGGATCATGAGCAAACAATCAACAGCGCCGGGTCAGGCCAGGGAGAAGGGTGTGGCGGGTGTGTACGGGTGCATCGGTGCACCATGAGCAAACAATCAGGACACCATCTCATGCCAGGGATAAGGGTGCGGAGGGCGTGACCGTGAGTACGGGTACACCGGTTCACTATGAACAAACAGTCAGGTACCAGTTGGATAGGGAATGAGTGGCGCCGGACCGCCAGCCGCCCAAGTATAGAAAGATGACGGGCACCAGGGAGGAGGATCCAGCGAGGCTGTACGAGTTATTCGATGCAATGCTCGTATGAGCAAACAGTGAGGGAACGAGTGGCGCCGGCCCCGCCAGCCGCCCAGGTACAGGAAGATGACGGGCACTTCCACGAAGCCGCCGAACTTCTGGAACCACAGCGCCAGGTTCTGCGGCGCGCACTTGCACACCTTGGAAAAGGGCCTCTCACTTGACTACCCTTTTCACTTGTTCACTTAAGGCATAATTTACCTCTTCAGCTTTACCTTCCGCTTAACTTGAGAGAGTAGATTCGTCCCTCAAATCACTGCTAGTCAGCTTCGGTTAGGAGAGTAGATTCGTCCCTGAAATCACTGACATTCTGTCTCGGAGCTGCTAAGTTGAGAAGAGAATATGCAACTCTTTCAGGGCCTGCCTTGTTGAGGAGGATGGTGCTGGAGAAGGCGCCTGTCAGGGTAAAGCAAAATGCCAGCCCCCCCCACGCAGGGCCGGGGGTATTGTGTCCTCATCTTGAGTGATGGACAAGGGTACCGACATGCTGGCTAAACAGCATGGCGCAGCGAGGATGGAGACATGATGTGGCTAGCAATGCAAATGGCCCGACCAGCAGGTGCTATAGGCGGTGGCCCACGTGGTGTTCAGCGCCACACAGGAGGGTCATTGAGAACAAGACCTGAGCCGAGAATGGACCATGACTGACCTTCAGGGTGAATGCCCATACATACGCGCTGAGGACACGAGGAGCAGATTCATAATCAGTCGAGTGCTTGTTCACAACACCCCCCCTGCCACGCGCTCCACCGGGAAGATGATGGCAAACCCCGCGAGGGAGCACAGTAGGCCCGACAGCAGCACGGTGTTCTCCCACAGCCGGCTCGCCGCCTCGCTCACGCCGGCGTATCCGTTCACCAGGGCCTTACATATGTGTTCAATCCATTTGTACATGAAACCACTTGCATTGTACCGCCGGACTCATGTACCTCAACGACACTCTCAATGCAGGCCGAGACATGTGCTCATGTAAGGCCCTGCCGTTGAGCGGCGAGATGGGCGCCCACCACTTGAGGCCCACTGTGAAGAATTTGCGCAGGTCGTTGCGCGCCACGTCCAAGGGCCTGACACTCGCTCGTTGACTGTTTGGTTATAGTGTACTGACCAGTGCACCCGTACACACTCGCCGCATCATCCTCCCTGGCCTGGTTACTCATTCCCAAATCATTGGACGTCATTCACATGCAGAGGATGACAGCGAGTGGTACTGACAGTCCCCGCCACGTCCTCGGCGAAGGTGTGCACCTGCACCCACTTGCGGCGCCCGCCCGCGGGCCGCGTGGACTTGGCCTGCGGGGCGGCGGCGGGGCTGGGGCCCGGACTGGGGGCGAGCTTCGGCGGAGCTCCCGGGGCCACCTCCTTCGGCGCCAGCATCCCCGCGGGCACCATGCTGGCTGACGGGTCCCCCCGCCCCAAGCTGGCGCTATCCGCCTCGTCATCGAAGCGCCCTTCATGCTCAAACACGGTGTCGACCTCTTTACGCTTTTCCTTGGTCAATTTCCACCCGAAAATGGCTCGCACGTGCACGGGCCTGCGCCCAGGGTCTTAAAGGAACAAAAGTACTATCTCATTGATATTTTTTTCCCAGCTTACTTTACGCCGTTTGTCCCTGAAATCACTTGAGTCTCCCACGTAACACGTCAGAGGTGCTCAGCTCAGACAAGTACCAGCTGAACAAGTTAATTCTGTTCGGCCTCTCTGTAGGCCGTTTGTCCCTGAACCCACCTGAGTTATCCCACTTCATACTATTAAACCAACTGTACTGTGTACTCGTACCTCAAAGAAGCTCAAGTTGAGCTGGAAAGAAGATACTTGAGGTATAAACACTCGATGAGTGGCCCGAGGCCCCGCCCGCGACCGTGAACCACAGCAGCACCCCTTCTCTGGAATAAGCAGAAGTTCGCGCCCCCAACGCCGCTGCCGCCGCCGCCGAGGCCGCCGCCGCCGCCGCCGCCGCGCGGTCGTAACCTCAGCCGCCGGCCTTGGCTTGAACGGCCCGCGGTCGGTGCGGGCAGAGCGGCTGATAGCTGCAGGAGGCTCGCCATTGTCGGACAGGGATTGCAACTCTTGTCGCTGTGGTGCCCACTTCTGTGGTCTTATCTGCCTGGCTTCTGCTTATTGGTTGTTGGTAATGGAGCGGTGTCGGCGAGGTTGTAGTGCAGGTGGACGCGCAACACGTGTCACGGGTGGAATGATGCCTTCCGTTCGACGTGTGTATGTAGCCGCCGGAAGTCGCTGCGCCAACTTGTTGAGTGCCAGCGTGGTACTGCTTTATCCGCACCACCGAGACGACTGGAAATGGAAAATTATTAGTTGAGCCGCGGGGTAATGCGGCGGTGCTGGCGGTGCTGTATGCACGCGGATGGATGCACAGCACAGTGTAAACCTTCGCGGAGCCGTCGCAAGGTCTTGGGAGGGCGTCTAGCTTGTGTTGGCGTTGGTGCTGCCGGAGTGGCTCTGGCGCGATGTCAACAGCATTTTATCCAACACGTGGATGCCACGTGGCGCTGCGCGATCTTTCCGTTTTGGAAAAAAAAACGGCACTCTGATTGTTGAAAGGTGGTGACGACACGTACGTGGGCGATGTACCAGAGCACGGCGCGTGCGGCCACGAGAGCATTCTGCGTTGCACGGTGGACGTTTTTCGTTGTCTCGGCAACGGCGCCACTCAGAGAGTCCCGGCGACTGATGGCGCCGATCTTTGTGCACGCGGCGAATGACCAATCTTGTGACACGTCATTGCTGTCGGCGCCTCCAGCAATGTGTAGCCCGCGTGACCAGCGAGCTACCCGCGCCGCGGCACGCCGCGCGGCGCGCCCGCCCGTCCAGGTGTGCAAGGAGCTGGCCGACGTCTTCGAAAAGGAGGTGCTCCCGCGGCTGGTCCCCGCGGTAAGGCCCGGCTCCGTTGAAAAGTTGCCGCACGCCCGTCTCTCCCCCGAATGGTGGCTGGCAGGCACTCTCGCCACGTCATAGTGTGCTGTATACTCACGAAACGAGGGTGCAAAGTGCGTGTCGATGATGTGTGGGGAAGTATATCCCGGACCCTACCTCGAGGACCGCGCCGTGCTGCGACAAGTGGGTCGCGCGTTCCGGGGGATGGTGGAGGGGCTCATCTCGTCGTCCACCACGCCGTGTGCTGGAAAGAGCGCTGGGTACGGTTTGGCAGATATTGCCCACCACGTCATCCAACACATTTCGAATTCTCGTCGCTTGAGCTGAAAGGCACCTTGTGACTTCATACGTGCAACATGTACCCGGCACTTGCTCGCCACGTCGTCCAGCACGTTTTGAATCGTCGTCTCTTGAGTTTGGTTGCATCCTACGACGCGGTGAGCAATATAGGCTTGGCCATACCGCGGGGGTACCGCTTTGCCTCGTGGACTTTGTCGGGTCCGTCGCGCGGCTGGCGTGGGCCAGGGAGAACGGGTGCCAGTGGGACTCGTCGACGTGTGCCGCCGCCGCCAGGGGCGGGAATCTGGAGGTGCTGGAGTTGGTATGGGAGCACAGCGGCTGCGAGGGGGACGTTGAGACGTGCGCAGAAGCCGCTCGGGGGGGGCATCTGGATGTGCTGCGCTGGGCGCGTGAGCAAGGGATCCCGTGGGATTGGAGGACGTGTGTCAATGCTGCGCGGGGAGGGCACTTGGAGGTGTTACAGTGGGCGCGGGAGCACGACTGCCCTTGGACTGAAGGGACTTGTCACGCGGCGGCGCGGGGCGGGCACCTGGAGGTGCTGCAATGGGCGCGGGAGCACGGCTGCGACTGGAATGCTTCGACGTGTTCCGGCGCCGCACGGGGCGGGCACCTGGAGGCAGGGGCTAAGACTCGCCCGCTTCTCAGCTCAACCTAGGCCGGTTTGGTCGTTGAGCCGTTTGGTGTCCAGTTTGTGACCAGTTATGACGCGTCTATGTACTGAAGGTACCGAACGTATCCACAAGAAGTGCTTACGTCGAGCTGAGAAGTGGATGAGTGTAAGCCCCTGCCTAGAGGTGCTGAAGTGGGCGCGGGAGCACGGCTGCCCGTGGAATGAGTGGGCCAGTCACTTCCTTGCCGTGGGTGGGCACTTGGCGGTACTGCAATGGGCTCTGGAGCACGACTGCCCGATGGGTGCGCGGCAGGGGCTTACACTCGTCCACTATTTAGCTCAACCTGAGTCGTTTCTGATACAAAATACACCCCGACACCCACTCCAGACACCCCCTCACACCCACTAATACCTCGTAAACACCCTCTAAACGACCCCTAAATGCACCCCCTATTCCACAGAAAGCGCTTACGTTGAGCCGAAAAGTGGATGACTGTAAGCCCCTGTTGCGTGGTTGTGTCATGCTGCCGCCGAGGGCGGACACCTTGCGGTGCTTAAGTGGGCGCGGGACCATGACTGCCCATGGGACGAATGGGTGTGTTATAACGCCGCTCTTGGTAAGGTCGCGCAAGTCGACAGTGTCAAAACCCGTGTTGAAAGCGCCCATGGTCTCAGCGCTTGAAGCTACAATGTGATGAACCGCTTTCACACTTCGCTTTCAAATTCAAGTTGCGCCTCTACATATTGGCGGGCACCTGGAGGTGTTGTGGTGGGCGCGGGCGCACGGATGCCCATGGTATGGCGGTGCAAGTTGACCCTATGAAACCTAAGTTGAAACCGCCTGGAATTAAGCGCTTGAAACTAAGTTGTGATATACTGCTTTCAACTTTTGAAATCAAATTCAACTTGCGCCCCTACAAAACGGGATAAAGGAAACGTACTGGTGTGTCACGCCGCTGCTTTAAACGGGCACCTGGCGGCAGGGGCTTACACTCGTCCACTTTTCAGCTCAACTTGAGCCGTTTCTGACACAAAAGCACACCCCAAACACCCCTCATACCCCCCTCCACCCCCTAAACACCCCCAAAACAACCCCTAACTGCCCAAAAAATATAACTGGGATTTAAGATTTCTCTTTCTGTGATTTAGTGAATTGGCGTTTTCCAGCGGATTCTCCGATTTCTCTTTCTGTGATTTAGTGACGACGGAAGTTCAGCAAGACATTTCGACCACGGGAGACAACGATCCCCTCATTCTGGTCCCGCGTAAACCCGACGCGCCTTCGACCGTGTCCCGCAGCGCTCGCCGTATCCCGCAGCGCTCGCCGCGACGCGCGGCTCGCGTACCCACGCCGCTCCGCGCTCGGTTTATCAAACTCACGCCTAAGATCAAGATGTACCTACCGCAGAGCAACCTTAGCGCGCTGCAGAACGGGAACTAAAAGTCTCTCGCTGTTCAATTTGCAACTAGCTTTGCTTGTTGCGCACGAGGGAGAGGGGCGGACCGAGAGGACCGGCCTCTGCCCAATATAGAACGATGCGCGAAGCGCTTCGTTCTTCAAACCGCTGTATCAAATACATTGCATTGATGGTACCCTGCTGTGGTTTTGAGACCTGTATTTTTGGCGAATAAAGTCAAGCACACCTGGTGCTCAGTTGGCGCGGCCATAGCGCCATTGTGTGACGTTTGTTCAAAGTGCGTCAGTGGGCAATAGTGGTATGAGCGTCGACGTGAACGGGACTGCCTCCTAGGAAACGCGAGTTTTGGAGCGAGGCGCGGCGCTGTCGCGGCATCGCCGTTGGCGCCGTTGGCACTAGGAAGCGCATCGCTTTTCTTCCGTCTATTTTGCCGGCCGAATAACGCGTCTCACACTCATAAATCGACGAAATGTCTTTCTGTGATTTAGAGCCAAATGTCGAACTATCTAAATCTGATTTAGAGAATCCTTAAACCAGGGGAGACTTTTTTTGGCCAACTGCACCCTCTGTCACACAGGCGCTTAAGTTGAGCTTAATAGTGGACGAGTGTTAGCCCCTGCCTGGCGGTGTTGCAGTGGGCGCGGGATCAAAACTGCGAATGGAACGAATACCTGTGTTACGTCGCCGCTGTTGGCGGGCACCTGGTAGGGCGGTGCAGGTTCACCCTATCAAACCCTCGTCAAAAGCGTCTGGAACTAAGCGCTTGAACTGAAACATCTTAAATTGCTTTCAAGTTTTGCTTTCACATTCAACCTGCGCCGCTACAACCAGGAGCTTCTAAAGTGGGCGCGAGCGCACGGCTGCCCGTGGAACGTTTGGACGTGCTCTGGTGCCGCTGAGGTAGGACGGTGCAGGTTCACCGCATCAAACGCACGTCCAAAGTGCCTGGAATTGAGCGCTTGGAACTTTAATGTAATGAACTGCATTCAGAGTTTGATTTCAACTTCAACCTGCGCCGATACACTGAGGGCGGGCACCTGGCGGTGCTGCAGTGGGCGCGGGAGCAAGACTGCCCGTGGAGCGCTGAGACGTGTCGCGATGCCGCTCGGCACGGGCACCTGGAGGCAGGGGCTTACACTAGTCCACTTCCCAGCTCAACTTTAGCCGTTGTTGGTCACAGAAGCAACAGCAAGAGTCCGCTTCTCAGCTCAACCCGCGCCGGTTCTGTCGTTAAAGTCTCCCAACATAGCCCACAAAAAGTGCTCACTTCTAGCCGAAGAGTGGACGCATGTATCCCACAAAAAGCGCTGACGATGAGCTGAAAGTGGACGAGTGTAAGGCCCTGCCTGGAGGTGTTGCGGTGGGCGCGGGAGCACGGGTGTCCGACCGGGTGGTTCCCCCGTGACGAGGCTGAGGACGACTCTATGGATGCGTTCTGGGGATGAGTCGGAGGAGAGGGATGTGCAGTCTCAACGGGTAGCAATTCACTTGTCAGCTTCAGATCACCTGTCGACGCGAAGTTCGCAGTTTTGCGCTCCACTCAGAAGAAGAAAATCAGAAAAGTCGCCTAGGCTAGACGCTCCGCTTGGCGTACACTAGTTGCTAAAGTTGTAATGCAGACTACTCTACGCATGCATCTACGATTACTCGTAGCGTCCTGTGGTAACTCACTCGTCCCTCACTCGTGCAACTTACTCGTCCCTCACTAATGCGTTGGTTGCATAACGCGATGCACTCAAGCAAGTATTACTGAGCAAGGCTGCAATAGTCATAGGGCCTATTCCCCCAGGTACAGGGGACATGGCACCCGCGACGTGCGACACCTCCTCCGCCGCCACGCAGGGGCTCACATTCGTCCACTTCTCGGCTTAACGTAAGCACTTTCTGTGGAACAAAGGGGCATGCAGGGGTTGTTTACGGGGTGTATGGGAGTTGTTGGGGGGTAGTAAGGGGGGTTCAGGGTGTATTTTGTGTCAGAAACGGCTCAGGATGAGCTGAAACGTTGACGAGTGTGAGCCCCTGCCGCCACGTCACCCACCACCCTGAAGTCACCCGTCCCGGGTAGCCTGAAGACCGTATCCTGACCATCCTTCATCGTGTTCGATCCCGCGGCAACATCCATTGACACCGCATTTATCCCTACGTCTACTATTGTCGCTCCTGGCTTAACCCAGTCACCCCTTACTACCTCGGCGAGTCCGACGGCGGCTATGATGACGTCGGCCCCTCGCACCGGCAACAGCAGCCGCTCTCGTGTCGCGGCGTCAGCCGCACACCAGGGGCTGACACTCGTCCGCTGATCAGCTCAACATAAGCCCTTTACTTGTACTACGCGCGACCGCTTTTCGGCTTGACGTGAGGACTTTTCGTGGGCTATTTGGAGACTTTCATCGACAAAGAAACATCTCAGGTTGAGCTGAGAAGTGGACGATAGCTGTGGCATCAGTGACCACAAATGGCTCAGTTTGGGCTGAGAAGTGGACGAGTGTGAGACCCTGCCGCACACACGCCCGCTCCTCCGCTCCTCCGCGCTTCCGCAGCGAGTTCCTTAAGGAACTTGACTCCTCCAGTATGCAGCAGAGTGACCGACGAGGCGCCAGCGTCACGCAACAACCACGACAAGGGCATGCCAACGACGTTGCTGTCGCCGATGATGGCGACAGAACGCCCCTTGATGTAGCGGCGCAAGTTGACATTGAAAGCAACGATTGAAGGCGGTTCATCATATTGTACTTTTAAGCGCTTGGTTCCAGCCGGTTTCAACCTGGTTTTCATCGGTTCAACCTGCACCGCCCCACCTTGACTGAGATGTTCTCCCTCAACAACAACTCCATGCAACCGAGCGGAGCGCAGGGCATAAAAGCTGGCCGCCATATAGGGCCTGACCAATAATACTCCCTATGCATAGGATGCCAATTGACTCAAGAAACGAGGGTCTAAAATGTGGATGATGACGTACGGGGGCCAGGGCAAGAGCCTGGTGCCTCCTCATGCATGCGGAAGCGTCTCTCTCTATGGATGATGACGTGGCAGGTGTTATCCGTGAGGCCCTACCGCCAGATGCCACGCGTTGCTAGTCGTCCTACACTCAGGGGCTTACACTCGTCCACTATTCGGCTCAACGTAAGCAACTTATGAGGGACACGCTGGGTGGTTTCACTGAGTCATTGACCAAAACCGGCTCAGGTTGAGCTGAGAAGTGGACGAGTGTAAGCCCCTGCCTACATTGTTTGGATGCAGCCCATCCACGTCCTTTCGTGGACCGATGCATTGCAGGAGGGCGCTCTCATTCAGGTGCGGGGGCACAGGAAGCTGCAATAGGATGCCGTGAACGTTCACGTTGGCGTTCAGCCTGCGAAGCAAGCGTAGTACTTTCTCTTGCGCGACATTCCCCGCGAGGTGCTCGTGATAGAACCGTATGCCGGCCTCGTCGCAGGGGCTTACAATCGTCCACGTAGAAGCTCAACCTGAGCCATTTGTGGACACTCAAAACATCCCCTAAACGCCAAAACACCCCCTCCACCACCGCCATACATACCCCAAAACTCCTAAACATCCCTTGTTCAACAAAAAGCGCTTGCGTTCAGCTGAAAGGTGAGACGAGTGCAAGCCCCTGCCTCTTCGCAGGCTTCGCGCTTGCGACGGACGTACAGAAGAGTGTCGGGCCTATCGCCGACAACAACGGCGGCTAGACCGGGGGGGTGCGTTAGTCTTCTTCCACCCGGAGTGGCGCCCGCGCCGGCGCCCAGGAGGCGAGCGACGTGGGATGCGATTTCATTTTTCCAGCGCGTTGCGTGCAGACGGCCATCCAACAGTCGCGCGCGGCCGGTCCACGGTCCGCCGCCTCCATCCCCGCTTGAGGAGCTCAGGGCGCGGGGCGCGGTGGGGGCGCCCCACCCTCCGCCACCGCCGCCGCCGCCGCCGCCGCCGCCGACCCCGATGCAGGCGAAACCGCGGCCGATGGGGGACGAGCCCGCGACCACATAACATCGCCGGTCGCAGACGGCACCCAGCTGCCGAAGTAAATGAGGTCGGTTCGCCGGGGCGATCGGAACCCCGCCGAGCGCGCGGGGCAACAGACCCGAACCCGCGCCGCACGCGGCCGCAGCCGCGCAGCCTCGGGTCGCCGAGCGCACAGCCGCGAACATCGTGGACGAGTCGCTTCACTTGTGACGTTGTGAGCGAGCAGTGAGGGATGCCTGCAAGGTGCAAGCTGCTACGAGTTGGCGCGTGGCGTGACGAAAACCGAAAAAGGATGCGCCCAGTTTGACGCGGCACGGCAGGCGGAGTACTGTGGTTCCAAAGCACGGCGCGCGAGGCCGCGGCTGCACTGGTGTGCGTCCAGGCGGACCCTCTGTGCTGTCACGGCGACGCCGCCACTCTTTGTGTCAACAATCAGCATCACACAGCACCCATCTTCTTCCACCGACGGCCACCGGCGACAGGTATTGTTGACCCCCCCACCAAGCAGAGGGGATCTGAAGATGAGCACCCCGCGTGACCCGCCCGCACGTGATGCCGGGGCCGCGGCGCGCCTGCCCGACCAGGTGAGCAAGGAGCTGGCCGACGTCTTCGAGAAGGAGGTGCGGCCGCGGCTGGACCCCGCGGTAAGGCCTGGCAGATAATGCTCGCACTACGAGTAACCATTTTCTTTTCACTACCGTCTCCTCCACATAGGGTTGTAGGTACTGTCTCCAGTTCCTGAGGGATATATATGAAGAGGGAATTTTGTGAACGTTCTCCTTGACAGCTGGTTCGGCCCCATGACCTGTCGTGGCGCCGCCATCGTGGCTATGTAGATGACATGCCACGACACAGACTGCCTCGATGACGTGGAGGGATGTATACACGTCACCCTACCCCACGGACCGCGCTGTGGTGCGGCATGTGGGGCGCGCGTTTCGGGCGATGGTAGAGGGGCTGAAGTCGTCCCCCACCCGCCCCCTCCCTTGCGCGGGGTTGAGCATAGGGTGAGAATTAGCAGATATTGCCCGCCACGTCACCGACACGCATTTTGAACCCTCGTATCTTGTTTTAGATTGGTAGCCTCTGAGCTGGTGTGCAACATCTGCCAGGCAATTGTCATTCACGTCTTCCAACCCAACGTAAACCCTCGTCTGTTGAGTTACACGGCTTCCTATTATGAGGCGAGCAATATCTACCAGGCCCTCCCGCGGGGTTCCCGCTCCAGCTCGCGGACTTTGTCGGGTCCGTCGCGCGGCTGACTTGGGCTTGGAATAACGGGTGCACTTGGGATGCGCGGACCTGTGCAATCGTGGTCAATGGTGGTAATTTGGAGGTGCTGCAGTGGGCGCGGAAGCAGGAACGCTGGTGGGCACCTTGAGGGTTTTGCGGTTGGCGCGGGAGCAAGGCTGCCAGTGGGGGCCAGGGACGTGTCACCAGGCTGCTCTGGGCGGGCACCTAGAGTGCTGCAGTGGGCGCGGGCGCGCAACTGCCCCTGTCCGTGGGGCGCAGCGACGTGTTCGTCGCCGCTCAATGTTGGCACCTGGCGGTGTTGCGGTGGGCTGATGAGCACGACTGCCTGTGGGAATCGGGAATGTGCGAACTCGCCGCTTGGCACGGGCACCTGGAGCTTGAGTGGGCGCACCAGCACGGTTGCGAGTGGAGTGAGACGACATGCAATGGGCCGCCATTTGCGTGCACCTCGTAGTGCTGCGGACATGCGGTGGGCGCGGGAGCACGACTGCCCGCGGAGTGAAGGGACCGCGTTGTGCCACTGCAGCTGAGGGCAGGCACCTGAAGGTAATGATGTGGGCGCGGGTAATCAGCTGACCGTGTGATTGGGAGCAGTGGCGCGCGTGCGCGAGGGACGTTGTCACCCTGGATGTTGTTGCCATGGCCGCGAGGCACGATAACCTGGAAGTTTGGCTATGGGCGCGGGCGAACGGCTGCGCGGAGTACACGCACGACGAGTCGCAGGAGGAGGATCACTGTCAACCAGAGCAACCCTTTGAGGAGGATTAGTCGCAAGGATTGCTTTATTTACACTTGTCAACACGACTCTGTAGAGATGAGAAGCTCCGGTGCTCATGCACGTTCCGTTCTGCCCTGACCATCTCGTCGGCCGTCTCCTCCGCTCTGGTCCAACCGCATCCATGCTTCGTTCGCCACCTCCAACTTGTAACTCCACACTGCAGCACGACGGACACAGATTGTCATCGCGCCGGGATAATCGCTCGCAGAGGGAATCCAACACGCAACACATCAGCCGTGCTGGCTCCAGCACGCAGAGTATAAATGAACGTTACACCCTAAATAAACCCTATGGATAAACCCTAAAATCAGAAACCCTAATCCCGACGAAAATGGAATGTCCGACGTGTAAGAACGAAGCGCCAGGGCGGGAAGGAGGCACGGTTCCACGGGGTGCGGCGTTGGCAGTGACACTCGTTGTGTCACGGCAGACACTCTGTGTTACGGCGACGCTGCCCCTCTGTGTGTCTTCCAACGGAGACGGCGCGGCGCCCCATCTTTGCGTCACAGACACCAGCGACACCGTCACGGTCGATTGTCGTCCCCCCCTACGCCACGCAACAGATCTGAACATGAGCACCCCGCGCGACCCACCCGCACGGGATGCCGGAGCCGCGGCGCGCCCGCCCGATCAAGTGTGCAAGGAGCTGGCCGACGTGTTCGAGAAAGAGGTGCTGCCGCGGCTGGACCCCGCGGTAAGGCCCGGCAGATAACACGAGCACCATTCTTTTTGTTTTACTCCTCTTCGCTCCTCCATTGAGTTCTAGGGTTGTAGAGAATCTATGTGCTGTCTCCAGTACCTGAGGGATATGAAGAGCGGATATTCGGGTTGTTCTCCTTGTCAGCTAGTTCGTCCCCATGGCTTGTCTTGAATCCGCCGTCGTGGCTGTTTTGACTATATGCCACGACATGGTCTGCAGTCCCTCCGCACCCAAGGCCTGGCAGATATTGCTCCCCGCGTCCAAGGAGTGTTGTGTACAACAAGCAGCGAGGGTTCAAACGCATGTCGATGACGTGGAGGGAAGTACATACCGGACCCTACCCCGTGGACCGTGCCGTGCTCCGGCAGGTGGGGCGCGCGTTCCGAGAGATGGTGGAGGGGCTGGACTCGTCCCCCACCCGCCCCTTGCCATGCGCCGGGAAGAGCGCGGGGGTGCCACTCGACCTTGCGGACTTTGCCGGGTCTGTCGCGCGGCTGGCGTGGGCTCACGATAACGGGTGCCCGTGGGATGAGAGGACGTGTGCACGCATCGCTCGGTTTGGGCATGTGGAGGTGCTGCAGTGGGCGCGGGAGCACGACTGCCAGTGGAATTACGTGACATGTTACGCCGCCGCTGGGAACGGGCATCTGGCGGTGTTGCAGTGGGCGTGGGAGCAAGGATGCCCGTGGAATCCGGCAACATGTTCCGCCGCCGCTCTCGGCGGGCATCTGGAGGCAGGGGCTGACACTCGTTCCCGGTTCCGCTCAACTTGAGCTTATGTTTCCCCTTTCCGCTCAACTTAGGCTTGCTGGGTCCCCCATGTAACCCGAATTAACCCATGGATGTGTCCCGAAGGTGCTCAAGTTGAGCTCTAAGGTGAACGATGTGTCCACAAGGTCCTCAAGTTAAGCTCTGAAGTGAGCGAGTGTAAGCCCCTGCTCTCAGGTGTTGCAATGGGCTCGGATGCACGATTGCCCATGGGACGAGGCCACGTGTAGCCGCGCCGCTCAGAGCGGGCACCTTGCGGTGTTGCAGTGGGCGCGGGATCACGGTTGCCCGTGGGATGCAACGACGTGTTCATTCGCCGCTCAGGGCGGACACCTGGAGGTGTTGAAGTGGGCGCACCTGGAGAACAACTGCCCGTGGGATGAAATGACATGCGCATTCGCCGCCGAGGGCGGGCACCTGGCGGTGTTGCAGTGGGCGCAAGAGGACGGTTGCCCGTGGAATGCGGGGACGTGTCACCGCGCCGCTCTGGGGGGGCATCTGGAGGTGCTGCAGTGGGCGCGGGCGCGCAATTGCCCGTGGGGGCCGGCTACGTGTTCATCCGCCGCTCAGGGTGGGCACCTGGAGGTGTTGCGATGGGCTCATGAGAACAACTGCCCGTGGGAATCGGGAACGTGCGGGCTCGCCGCTCGGCACGGGCACCTGGAGGCAGGGGCTTACACTCCTCCACTTTTCAGCTGAACTTAAACCGTTTCTAACACAAAATCACTCCCAAAGTACCCTATAAAACCCCCGGACACCTGCTTAACCCCCCGGAAACAACCCCTACATGCAACCCCTGTCCCGCGGGTCAGCGCTTAAATTGAGCCAAAAAGTGGACGAATGTAAGCCCCTGCCTAGAGGTGCTGCAGTGGGCGCGGGCGCACGGGTGCCGGTGGACCTCAACGACGACTCAACAGGCTGCCCGCGGCGGACACCTGGAGGCAGGGACTTACAATCGTCCACTTCTCAGCTCAACCTAAGCCGTTCTGGTCAGTGAGCTGTTATGTGTCCAGTGTGTGACAGGTTATGACCCATCTATCTATTGCAGGTACCCAACGTGTCCCACGATAAGTGCTTACGTTGAGCAGAGAAGTGGACGAGTGTAAGCCCCTGGCTGGAGGTGCTGCAGTGGGCGCACGATAACGGCTGCGAGTGGGATGAGACGATATGTAGCGTGGCCGCTGAGTGCGGGCACCTGGCGGTGCTGCAGTGGGCGCGGGAGCACGACTGCCCGTGGTCCCAAGAGACGACCAAATGGGCCGCTCGCGGCGGGCACCTGGAGGTGTTAAAGTATGCGCATGAAAACGGTTGCCCGTGCGATGAGACGACATGTGCGGGCGCCGCTATGGTAGGGCGGTGCACGCTGACACTATCAAAACCCGTGTACACAGCGCCTCTGGTTCCATTGCTTGAAACACAATATGATGAACAGCTTTCGAACTATGGTTACAATTTGACTTACGCCACCACGCTTTGGGAGGACACCTGCACGTGCTGCAGTGGCTGCGGGAGCACGGGTGCCCGTGGGATGAGACCACCGTTGCGGGTGCCACAGCTGGCGGGCACCAGAAGGCAGGGGCTTACACTATTCCACTTCCTCGAACAACCTGAGCCGTTTCTGTCACTGTAAGCACCCAATATGCCCCACAAAGAGTGCTTGCATCGATCCGAAAGGTTGACGAATGTAAGCCCCTGCCGGAAGGTGCTGAGGTGGGCGCTGGAGCACGGGTGCCCGGAGGAGGAGGAGCAGTCTCATGATCCGTTTTGGGATGATTCGGAGGAGGAGGAGGATGAGTAGGCTCGGAGGAGGAGGAGGAGGAGGAGTAGGCTGCAATGCCTTGCTGTATGTTCACACGTGACCACGGCGGATTTTCACTACCTATATTTCACTTGACCTGTCGACACGACAGAGGTGGAGTGACAACACATACAGTCCCACGAATCTACGAAATTTGGTCGAGACGGGCTCCCACTTTCATATGGCCAATTCGGCCAGTCTGCCAGTGCCGATCCCTAACGAATTGCTCGTACGAAAGCTTGCGTATGGGCAAGTCACGGTCGCCCGATCCCTGCGTGAATTGCCCATACGACTGCAAAGTGGGAGCCGTATCGACCAAATTTCGTAGATGCGAGGGACTGACCGGGCCGCGAGGGCGGTGGTGGCGCTTGAACCTGGGGCACATACCGTTCTCTGCGTCGAAATGGGGCGCAGCAAACTAAAATTGAAATTGAGGGTGCCGTCGTTTCTCGGCTTGTCCGATCTTTTGGCTCGTATCGCAGAGGTTCTCAACTAAGAGGTTCTCAACGCAGAGGCCAACCCTGCCACAGTCGGACGTGCGCGCCAGGCGCACCACGAAGACCAGGCACACACACAACGAGTCGGAACCGTTAGACCTCATCTGTGTGAAAGTCCACACTCAAGCGCGGCGGCGGCGTCCGCGGAGGCGACCTCTCCTCGCGTCCACTCGACGCCCCCCACCCTCTGCCGCTCCCACCCTCCCACCTCCCCCTACACCCTCACCCCACCTACCCCTCCACCTCCTTCTCCTCCTCCTCGTCCTCCCCCCCCCAAACTCCACCGCCCCCCTCATCCTCCTCCCCACCTCTAACCCCCACCCCGCCCCCGCCCGGCATGGGCCCGCGCCAAACCCCGCCGCGCGCGCCGCTGCCCAAGCCTCGCGCCGCCGCCGCCCCACTGACACCCTACGAGCTGCAACGCGAGGCCAAGATAGCAACAAATAAAGCGAGACTCGCCGCGCTGTCTATTCCGGCGCTCGGCGCGGCGATCCGAGACCACGACGACGACGATGAAACCGGCGGTAGTGATGACCGCGGCGGCGGCGTTGGTGGGAGTGGGGGGCGCAAGCGCAAGACACGGGGTTGGGAAGGCGGCAGCAAGGGTGCCAGGCGGGGGGGGGCATTGAGAACAAGTACTCGACCGACGTTGAGTCTCCTCCTCCAGCCAACCTCCTCACTGATACTGGTGAGCATTCACTCACAAGATAGTTCATACTCCGATCTCGGTCGAGTGCTCGTTCGCAATGACCCTCCTGCCCGAAGGACACCAGCCCGCCATTCGGGTGACGATGGCGCCTACGGGCGGGGCCCCACGCGGCGTCCCCTTGTCTGCTCAACTGCCTGCCAGAATCCCACAACACAGCTGTAGTTGTGCCCCTGAAACCACTCAAGTTATCCCAGCTTTGTACCGCCAAGATGGAGCGTTGCGAGTTCAAACCCATTGGAACCCGTGTTGACAGGGACTGTTTGCAGTGCTTGTAGCTACCATATCATACCTGCTTTCAATGTTTGCTTTCATTTCAACCTGGCGCGTCGAGTAACCACAGTTCTGCCAGTTAAGTCAGCTCAGGGACGAGTGGCCAGGCCAGGGGTGGGGATGCGATGAGTGTGTACGGGTACACTCACATCGTACAGTATGAGCAATCAGTCGGGAAACAGTGACCATTCAAGGTAGGAGGATGCGGCGAGTCTATACGGATACACTATGCAGTATGTTCAAACAGAGAGTCACATGGTTGAGGTGCCCCAGGAACCGAGTGCAAGGCACTGGCGGCGGGCCCGGGCCCGCGCGGCGCAGCGGCCGGCCGGCGGCAGGGCCTTACTCGTACACTCGCTCCATCCCTGACTGTTTGCTCATAGTCCACCCATACACACTCTCCGCATGATCCTCCTCCCTGGCCTCGCACTCATTCCAGTGGCAGCTCACCTTAAGCGTCTTCTTTGGTATCAAGTCGGGAGAACGATGTGTGGCCAGTATACAGTGAGGGTTATCCTTATAACTGCAAGTGGTTGCAGGGCACAACTCATACCGGTGACGGCTGCAGTTGAGCCGAAGTGGAACGAGTTGCTGGTCCCTGGTCTTCGGCGGTACAGTCGCGCGCGGCGAACTTTTACGCCGACAAGGAGGGGCGCGACGACGGGGGCGATGACAACGACGACGACAGCGACGAGGACGACCGTGCTAGCGATGACGAGGAGGAGGGAGATGACACGGAGGAGTTTGATTCGGAGGCATGGCTGACATAAGTAGTTTCCAGCGGGCACGATAATCTTCGATGACGTAACCCGGATGACACACGTGTTTTAAGGGTGAGAACGGCTTGAAGTTAAGCTGTACAAATTACATATGTAAGGCCATATGCTAAGGGTGAGGAAGGTGCTGGCAAGGAGACGAGGAAGAGGGCCAAGGGGGCGGCCAAGGGGGCGGGCAGTGGTGGCGAGGGAGGCGAGGGGGTGCAGGAGTGGAGGGGGGACGGAGGCGGCGCCCACATCAGGGGCTGCAGCGGCGGCAGATGGGGCACCGCCGGCGGGGGGGGTGGGGGGGGCAAGGGAAACAGGGGGGGCAAGGGAGACAAGGGGGCAACGGCGGCACCGGCAGGGGCGGCAGCGGGGCCACCGCCGGCGGGGAGGCGGACGACCGACGCTCCTCTCAGTTCGTCGGCGTCTCCTGGCACTCCGGCAGAAGCAAATGGGTGGCACAAGTGACCGTGGACAGCAAACGAGTATTTGTGGGAGACCACGCCACGGAGGAGGCTGCGGCACAGGCAATTGCCAACTACGCCGAGGACGGCGTCGATCTTGTCAAGCGCCATGGAGAACGCACCTCTCAGTCCAAGGGTGTCAGCTGGCACAAGCTCAGCGGGAAGTGGACAGCGGCATTTAAGGGGCGACACCTGGGACTCCACGCCACGGAGGAGGCTGCGGCGCTGGCGTACACCAACTACGTCAAGGACGGCGTCGATCCTGTGACGCGCCGAGATCGCACCTCTCAGTTCAAGGGTGTCAACTGGCACAAGCACCGCGGGAAATGGTGGGCGAAGTGCAAGGGGAAAAGTCTGGGATACCACGCTACGGAGGAGGCTGCGGCGCAGGCTTACAACATCGAAGCGCAGCGCATCGGCATCACCGTCCGCAACGACATCCCGCCCGCCCGCGACGCTGACGACGGCACGGGCCGCGGCAACATCCAGGCCAAAGGAGCTGCCGAATTCCCCCAGCGTGCCGTCTCCGAGTGCACCACTGGCGGCGCCCGCGGTTCCGCCTCCACCCCCGCCACGGCCGCCACTAACGGGCTCAGTGCCAAGGACGCCGGCGGCCGAGCCACCACCTTGGGCGGCGTCATCGCCGCGGGGCGTAAGCGCAAGACGCCACAGCCGCAGCACGAGGCAGGGGCCGATCTGGTCACTTTATTTACAAACCGACAGCAGATGACCCAAATCACCCGTCCACACAGAGATGCTTGCCATCGAAGGGAACAGTAAATGTAGAGAGGAAGACGCTTGCGCGTGTCCAGGGAGGCACCATACCGTCGCCCTGGCCCCCGTGAGAAGCGAGAGTTGAATTGCGTTCCATGACATGGCGGACAATATCTGCCAGGCCCTCGCGAATGTCCTCGGGCATATACTCCGCCAGTGATGGTGACTACGCAACTGACACTGGTGAGCCACTGCCGCCGGTCTCTGCCACTGCTGCTGCCCCTGCAGCCGCCGCCTCCGCTGCCGCCGCCACCGCCGCCGCCGCTTTCACCGCTACCCCGGCTTCCCCCGCTGTCCCCACCGCCGGCGCCGCTGCCGAGCTGGGTGGTGCCCCCGACGCCGAGCTGGGTAACGAGGGTGCGTCCGACGGTGGCGGCGGGGCCAGCGCCAATGCCAGGCACCAGGCCTCGCCTGTGGCGGTGAACGACGCGGAGGAGGACCAGGCCGGCGTGGGCGCAGGTTGGAGGAGCAAGGGCCACGATGAGGAAGGCGCAGGGGAGAGCGAGGGCGAGGGTGAGGACGAGGAAGAGGGCCCGGATGTGGGCGAGGGCGAGGGCGGCGGGCCTTCCGCGCCAGACCCCAACGCCCATCCGCTGGTGGGGACTGGGGCCTCGGGGGTGAGCGTAAAGGAGGAGGAGGTTGAGGAGGAGGAGGATCAGGAGGAGGAGGGGGAACATGACGACGAGACTCTGGGGCAGGGGCTAGACATGCTGTTGTTTGCGCCCGGGCCGCGCGTCGCCCTCGAGCGCATGACGATCGAGGACAGCACGAGTGGGGAGGACACGGTGGGGGGCGGGGAGGGGAACAAAGACGGGGGGACGGCGGGGCTGGGGGCGACGGGGAGAAGGGGAAGGGGCCGGAGGAGGAGGGGGGGCTGCTGGGTGGTGCCGGCGGCGGGTTGGGCGCCGCAGTCGGAACCGCGCGCCCGGCCTCACCCGTCCCGGTGAAGCGTGAGGCGAGTGCTCCGGTCGCGGTAAAGCGCGAAGCGGGTCCTGCGGGCGTCGAGGCGGCGGCGGGGAAGCCGCCGATCAAGAATATTAAGATTCAGGTCAAGACGGAGGAGGCTGACACGGGCTGCGACGACGAAGTGCAGGAGCCCACATCCCAGGTGGGTCGGTGCAAGTTGACCCCAGTTGAAGCCCGTGTTGAAAGGGACTGATTTTCGCGCTTGAAACTCACATACCATCAACTGCTTACAGGTTTTGCTGTCCATTTGAGTTGTGGCGCTGCACCCTGGATGTCAAACGGGAGGAGGACGACGCGCGCGAGCTGCAGCTGCAACGGGACACCTGCGGCACGGCGAAGAAACACCGCCGGCCGAAGCCGCCGGCCGCGCCTGAGGACCTCACGGGCCTCTGCGACGACGACGACGTCGACGACGGCGGCGGTGGCGGCGGCGGCGGCGACGGCGGCGGCGGCGGCAATGGCGGCGGTGGCGGCAGCGGCGTGATCGTCGAGCCTGCTGCGGAGGGGGAGGGGGAGGAGGAGGAGGAGGAGGAGGAGGAGGATGCTGATGCGGACATGTACCCGTGCGGCTACGCGGACTGCAAGCATGTGAACTTCTACCTCGGTTTCGAATGCATCCGCATCAGCTGCGGGCGATGCAAGCGGGTCTTCTGCGTGGTGTGCGGCGGGCCGGCGAGCAGAGTTACACGCTCGACCGAGTCGACGTGCGGGCCGGTGACCAGGGTGACAGGCGCCGCCGGCACGCTCTACGAGACGACGTGCGGGATGACGTGGATGCACGGCAGGGGCGACACACTCGTCCTCTTTTCACCCCATTTCGTGAACTTCATTGACAGACTGACGAGTGAGGGGTGACACCACCTTGCATATCCCACAAAAGGTTAGTACCGTTGAGCCGAAACGTGGACGGTTGTAAGACCATGCTGGACGGGGCTGCGGCCAGGTGGGAGCGCAACGGAACCGGCGGCGGCGGCGGTCGGCGCGCGGCGCAGCGGCGCCGTGCGCTTGCCATTGCCGCCGAGATGTGAGCGCCGCGAGGAATGGCCGGCGCTTACACTCGCCCACTTTTCAGCTAATCCTGCGCCGTTTGCGTGGAGTACGACCTGGGGCACTGGGGGAACTGTCCAAGAGGAAGGTGTATGGGAGCAACTGGTGGATGTGGTTGATGCCGGTGCACGGCGAGGAGCACCATCGGCGCCTGCTGGACTTCAGCCGCCTCAGCGCGGGTACCTACCCGGCGATGGAGGAGGACGGGCTGGACCCCATGCTGCCGCCCATCGCGGGCGGGAGTGACCGGAGCCGGGGGGGGAACTCCCCCCACTCCACACACAGCGACTTTAACTCCAGCTGGATCCACAGCGCCACACACTCTCATACATAGGATTGTTTAACTTTATAGAATCAAACGTACGATGTTACAATCCGTCTCCTGCGTCGTTTTCGAGAGCACGTTTTCGTCCGTACGCCGTGTATTCGCTCGTTCAGTACATAATAGTCTGCTAAACGCACGAGCCCACCCTCCTGCTCTGCCCACTCATGTTTCGCCGCCGCTTGGTTGATGAGTTCAGTTGTACCGGAGTAGCGAGGGTGGCAGCAGCTGTAGGTACGTCGTCATTGTCGGCGGCGGCGGCCGTGGCGGCGTCGTGCGCTGCGGGCGTCATGCTCGGAAGACTGCGGGATACGGCGGGGAGTGAGCGCGGGGAGCGACTTAGCATCATGGAGTGACGCGAGGGCAGCGGCGGCGCGAGGGTTGCCGGCCGTGCTAGGCGCGTGGGACACTGCACTGACGGTCAGAGACCCCTCGAAAGCGGTACCAAACAGACACAGACACAGACACAGATTGGCACGCTAGGCATATACACCCCTGCTCGCCCTTCACTGCACCTGTCAGCGCGACAGAAACGGATTGACATTCGCTATGCAGTTCCCTCGCTCGCCTTCCCCTCACTTCACTTCACGCACGTGACTGCCTTCACTCGTCGTCGTCGTCATTGGTGCTGAAGGAGTCCCTTTTCGCCTTCTCATCGCAACACGATGGAAACAGATTGATATCGCTATGTGTCTCCACCCTCCCCGCATCGCCATTCCCTCACTTCACACATGTCACTCGTCATCGTCGCTAAATCTGGAGGAGTCCATTCCAGCCTTCGCATCGGCACGTAGGAAATAGATTGACACGCTATTTATTCGACCCTCACTCGCCCTTCCCTCACATCACGTGACTCACTTCGCTCACTTCACTCGACTCATTCGTCGTCGTCGCTGGAGCTGGATGAGTCCCAGTACCCCGGCGGCCTGGCCTCCTCCGCCTTCCTCTCCCC
>Ga0307489_10000086_pt1 | contig 45256 bp, 77 predicted proteins | sample SB12metaG_FD_202247 | JGI IMG/M metagenome (GOLD analysis project Ga0307489, IMG submission 202247) | Sea-ice brine microbial communities from Beaufort Sea near Barrow, Alaska, United States - SB 1.2 | ecosystem: Environmental > Aquatic > Marine > Coastal | place: USA: Alaska | collected... | reverse complement strand
GGAGGAGGAGATGCAGGAGGATAAGCAACGCCGGTAGAGTACTTCTTCTCAATACCCCCCCTGCCTCAAGCTTTCGGTTGGAGTTCCACAAGCGCGCCATGTGCATGGTGTCCGCGGCGAATCCCTCGAAGTAGCGGCGCAAGTTGAAATTAACCAAAGAAATCTGAAAAACCACCCATCATATTCTAGTTGTTAGCGCTGAAATTAGGCGCTTGTAACACCAATGGGTGCCACAACTTGCACCGCCCCACCTGAAGCTTGATCCCACCGTGGTTCTCGATGACGAGGCGGTCGAAGCTGTTCCACTCACCCTCCCGACCTCGCGCGAACCACACCCGCACCAAACCCCATCGGTCTGATAGCGGCCTCCGCCGCTTGCCCCGCAATCCTCCGAATCGGTTTCGCACTCTGAGATTCTGTAGGATTTGTACTTTTTGTGCGAGTGCGTGACGTCAAGTCCTCCCGCCACCCTCTCCCCTGTCCTCCCTCCTGCAACACCCCGCCATCATTCTGACTGATTACGCAAAGTGTGCCCATGCAAGTCCTTTGTTTAGGGTGTCACGTGCGTGACGTGACGTCAAGTGCTCACGAGCCCCCTGCCTGCAACGGCGGGGCGTTTCCACTTCTTATTGAGCTGCGAAATCTCGACAACACAGCGGCTGTCAAAGCGCAGCAGCGTGGGCGGGCCGGGCGGGTCTTCGGCGGCGGCTAACATCTCTCTCGCGTTGTTCATCGCCTGGAGGGTGCTGTTGTCACTGACAAGCCAACGTGGCGTGTTTTGCACGGGCTTGGTGCTAGTGTCAGCTGAGATGAGCGTAGGCTCCTCAAAAGCCTTCGTGTGGGGCCTGTCAGATGTTGCTCGCCACGTCATAGCTCATACGATGCCGTTTAACTCTCGAGAAACGAGTGATCGAAATGCGTGTCGATGACGTGGCGAGCTTCATCTGCCAGGCAGTGTCCTCATCAACTCGAGAAGGAGTGCCCTCACCCTTCAGGGACAAAACCACTGCCGGACAGCAGATAACCGAATGTAATGGGTGCAGCAACGGGAAAGAGAGCGTGAGCGACAGAGGCGTCTGCGCCTCACTCAGGGGGGGCGCGCGTAGCGCTGGGTGGGAAGAGCGAGGAGCAGATTAGAGCGTTAGCTTCTCATCTAGATACAGGCTGTATTTCAAGTTGGAAAGGGTCTCAGTGGTAGGCCCTGCCTCTCCTTCGGCACCCTCCAGCCAGGGTTCAGCCTCCTCGGCGGAGGGTTCGCCGGGACCTCCGAGGGGCACGAACGCCGCCGCCGCCGCCGGGCCGCGCTCGTCGATGTCGGCGCCGTTGTCGCCGCCGCGCCCCCTGTGCGGCGGCGGGGCCTCGGCGGCAGCCGACGCTCGGGGTGCCGTCGAGTGCCAAGGAAAGTGGACGCGAACTCCAGCTACCGGCAGTTGGAGTATCGGACCTCGTGACCGCGAGCTGACGGAGAAGCGGCGCCCAGTGGACGACGCTCCTCTCGGCGCGGCGCACAGGGCGACGCCCCGCGTCCTCTCGCCGGGGGCGCGTGACGGTGGAGGAAGCGGACGGCGCGAGGCGGCGCGGCGGTCACTGAGGTTGCGTGGCCACGGAGAGCGTGACTCTTCCGAGGACCAGGAGGTGAGGAGGAAGAGGAGGAGGGGGCAGAGCTCGACAGGCGTCTTCCAGGTACACCCCGGAGGTGTGGCAGCGGTGTCGCCATCCGCAACTGCGGCGTGCCACGCGTGGCTGTGGGCTGGACACGCGCTTCGCTTCGTCGTCGGAGAGGAGGGCCGAGCGGGGCAGCTGATGAGGCGCCGACCGTTGTCCCGAAGAGTGGCAGTTGTTTGCTGCGGACTTGCTAGAACAAGAGCTAGATGAGAGGCTGAAAATGAGAGGCTTCAAAACTTTTTGAGGTCCACGACTCCGAGATTTCAATCTCAGTATGAGTGATTGGTCGATCGCTCAACTGCTTTTTTCCTCGGCCAATCACAGCAGGGAACAGAGCTATCGTTTTCGTTTCGTTTTCGTCGCAGACTTTCCGTCACTTTGTCATATGACAAAGTGCGTGAAACCACTTAGACACTTAGAAACAAGTAGTACTAAGTAGTCCAAATGGATCCTTCTGATTGGTCGAGCGGGCACTAAGTACCATTAAGTACCACTAAGTCTCACTAAGTGTCTAAGTGGTTTCACGCACTTTGTCATAGCTCTAGCTAGCTCATCGAGGCTGGTAGCAGGTCAGGCAGTGCACAAACCCTGGCGCCGCCCCCCGTCCACCTCCACCGCCTCGCCGCCCCGCCGCGCCGCGCACCCGTTGCGAGTATCGATCATGCCCGGCTCCGACGACATGTCCGAAGAGGACACGCTGGGGGCCGAACGCGGCCCCCCTCCGAACCCCGCGCCCCCGCCGCCGCTGCTGCAGGGGCCGGAGCCTCCGTCGGAACCCTCCCCGCCGCACCCGACTGTTGTTGTTGGCCCCAACAGGGAATCAACGTTCCCGCCCCCGCCCCCGCCCCCGGCGCCGGCGCCGCCGCCGCCGTCGACCCCGCGGCTGCCGCCCAACGCGCGCGCCAAGCTGCGGCGCCTGCTCCAGACGCTGACGGCGGCGGGCGACTTCGCCGGCAGGGTCTCACGATCTCGCGCAACTCGATCCCCGGGGAGCTCAACTTGAGCGACTTTTCAACTCTTGACTTCTCGTGTGAGGTCTGTTAGCTAAGTAAGATGAGAAGTAAGTGAGTGATCTGACCAGTTGACAACTCGTCCGAGTACTTACCAGTTCAGTACATAATTACTTACAGCTCACAAACCAGGCACTAGGTGCTCAGAAGAGGTTGAGTTAGGTTGAGCTGAAAAGAGAGGGAAGGTACGTCGTAAGGCCTTGCTCGGGGGGCACCACGCGCTCCCCGCCGCCGCCCCGCTGCCGCTCATCTTCTTCCGCCGTACCCCGACCAGCCGCACCACCGAGACGCTTCGCCTGCCCGTCGTCAAGGCAAGGTGGTGCAGGTTGACAGGTTCAAAACCCGTGTTGAAACCGCCTACGATTTCAGCGCTTGAAACTATAATACGATAAACTGCTGATTACTGTTGTTTTCAAACTCAACGGGCGTCACTACATGAAGGCGAGCCGGCAGTACGACGCACTCGTGGAGGCAAGTAACCGATCGCACTCTCGAAGTTGCGACGCAACGTCTTTAACTTTTTTTTCTTGTATCTCACTTTCTCTTCCCGAAACGCCACAAGCTCCTCCAGGCTTCCAGCCGCGCGTGCGTGGGCGCGGGCGACAAGACGGTGGTGAACCTGGACGTGGGCAAGTGCTGGCCGGGGCTTACACTCGCCCACTTTTCAGCTCAACGTGATCCGTTTTTGTCCCTGACAGATTGACGCTGCTCGACATGTCCCACAGAAAGTGCTTACTTTGAGGAGAGAAAGTGGACCAGTGTATGACCCTGGATGCTGGCACCTGCTGCCGGACGACTTCAGCATCGACAACGCGCAGGCGTGGGGCAGGGCCTCCACACTCGTTCCCTGTTCACCTCTCTGCCGGATCGCCTCGTCCCCAATATATGATCCGATATCGATATGGGAGATCGATATAGGAGATCGGACATCAATGAGATATCGATGTGAATATCGATATCGATATGGGATATGGGATATCGATTTGGGATACGGTACATAGATATGGTCATCTACCATATCAATATGGTCATCATGGATATCGATATGGAATATGGGCTAATGATATGGGAGATAACAGTATCGATACGGCCATCCTAAATATCGATATGGGATATCTTGTCAATCTGCTCGCCCCTTCTGCCTGCGGCGCCTCGCCGTCTTTGAAGCAAATAATTTGTCCCGCCATCTTGACCACAGACTTGAGGTCAATGTGTTGGAGCCGGGTTCTCTGGTGGAATTAGTAGACGCCCACCAGTAGACTTCGAGGGACTGTCCCGTCTCTTTGCTCAGAGCACGAGAAGCTGACGCCACGTGCGGGTTAAAACACTCAAGAGAGAGAGAGAAACGCTTTCGCGTGTATAGAGAGGCACCAGGCTTTCGCCCTGGCCCCTGAAACACTCAAGGAATCCCTCCAAACAAGCTGCAAGCTGGCATGGTGATGAGTGTGCGGCAAAGTGACAAGATATCCCATATCGATATGGAGGATGACCATATCGATACTGTCATCTCCCATATCATTAGGCCATATTCCATATCGATATCCAGGATGACCATATCGATATGGTAGATTACCATATCAATATACAGTATCCCAAATTGATATCCCATATCCCATATCCCACATCGATATTCATATCGATGTCTCATTGATGTCCGATCTCCCATATCGATATCCCATATCGATCTCCCATATCGATATCGGATCATATCTTGTCACTCTGGTGTGCGGCCCTGGGGCGGGGAGAGCGCGTGATGGCGCCGCTGCTCGCCAAAGTGACAGCGAGGCAGGGGCTTACCCTCGTCCACTTTTCCGCGCATCGTCAGCACTTTGAGGGGGATACGTTGGGTGGTTTCAGTATATGAGGGACAAAAACAGCTTAGGTTCAGCTGAACAGTGCACTCGTCCACTTTGCGGCTCAACATAAGCACTCTTTGTGGGATATACTGGGTGGAGTCATAGAGTCAGTCAGTGACATAATTGGCTCAGGTGGAGCTGAGAAGTGGACGAACGTGACCCCCTACATATCCGTCCACTTTTCGGCTTGACGTGAACACTCTTTGTGGGGTACGTTCGGAAGTCACAGTGACAGAAACGGCTCAGGTTGAGCTGAGAAGTGGACGAGTGTAAGCCCCTGCCGCGCGGCTGGGGTGCGAGCAGTGGGCCCCCATCCAGGCCGACCTGTACAAGCTGCTCATGTACGAGGAGGTGAGCAAACCAGCACGGGGGGCAAGGCGAAAGCCTGGAGCCTCATACACGCTGACGAGTGTCTGTCTCTCTCTGAGCAAACCAGCATCCCAGCCTGCTTTTCTCTTGCACGTTGGCTCAGGGAACGGAGGGCAGGGCGACATCCTGGTGGTCAGTGGATGAACTCGCACTGAAGCTCTGCAACCAGAGCGAGGGAGACGCGTCAGCATGTATGAGGAGGCACCAGGCTTCCACTCATGGCCCCCGTTAAGCACTGCAACCATCCTGACGCTGTCGACGTTGACGCTGTTCCGTTCCCCGCTCAACAGGGGTGCTTCTTCCGCCGCCACCGCGACAACGAGCGCCTGGATGGCTGCTTCGGCACGCTGGTCATCCAGCTGCCGTCGGTGTTCCAGGGGGCAGAGCTGACGGTGTACCAGCCCTCGGCGGGTCATCGCAAATATTGCCCGCCACATCATAGGGTGCCATTTGCCTCAAACAAAGAAGATTCTCAATGTGACGACATTGCTTGCGACGGCATAGGGCGCAATCTAGCTGAACCAATCAGAGTCAGAGTGCGCTGGATAGCGCAGCAGGGAATAATTTGCTGGGCCCTCGCCCTCGGACCTCATCGATGTCGCCTCTGACTCCTCCACCGCGATGCGCTTCAGTCAGCAGGGCGCTGCCGCGAAGAAAGGGATGCACGCGTTCTTCTTTTACGCCAACTGCTACCACGAGGTGGAGGAGCTCACCTCCGGCGCCCGCCTGGTGGGGCCGTGCAAGTTCAAACCGGTGTTGAACGCGCCTGGCAGTCCGCGCAACCGACTTCATTATGCCGCTTTTCAAATCAGCCCCGAAGTTGGATCTCATTCTCGCGTATGGGCATTTCACTGACGAGATTTATCACGCCCCGCGCTAAGGGAGAAATTTGGATATGGGAAAGAAGTTGTCGGGGAAACAATGTCGTGGGTGAAATGCCCATAAGCGAAAATCAGATCCAAGCTCGTAAGGTCGGCTTAATTAAGACGGTTGAGCGGACTGCCTGGATTCAGCGCTTGAATGTTTTATGTGATACGTTGCTTTCAATGTTTGGTTTCAATTTCAACTTGCGACGCTACAGCCTGGCGCTGGTATACACCCTGTACCACAGCGACGCGGCGGCTCCAGCGCCCCATCCCGAGTCCGCCGCCGCCCGCCGCCTCGTTCCCAACCCGGCGCCGCCGCAGCCCACGGACAGTGACGCCACGGCGCAGATCGCAGCGGCGGTGCGTGAGTGGGTAGGGCCCGACCAAATACACCTTTGGAATTTCCTACAATTCCAATTCCGAATTCCTGAGCATTCGGCCCATGATTCCCCGAAACGCTCCCACATGCTGGAACATGCCGGTGTAAACGCCAGACACGCTTAATGAATGGCTGCCTAAAGTGCCTAAGGAAATTTCTCACATATTTGGTCAGGCCTTATGAGTGGGAGTTGGAGAGTCCGCGCGAGTACCACTATTTGAAGTGGCCTTGGGACGATCGACGAGGCCCAGATACGTTCGACACGTCCAGCCTGCAGAAGCCTCAGAAGTTCGTCGCCGTGCTGTCGCACAACTACACAGCAGGGGCGTTTACGTACATAATCTGATATACACTCGTCCACTTTCAGCTCAACCTAATTCGTTTTCATGTCATTGACTGACCGACTGACTCCACCCATCGTATCCCACCGAAACTGTGTAACGCTGAGCCGGAAAGTGGATGAGTCATAGCCCCTGCTACACACCCACCGCGCTGAAGCAGGGGTTGCACGCGCTAAAGGTGGGGCGGTGCAAGTTGAAACCCGTGTTGAAAGCAACTGGTTGTACAGCTAGCGCTTGAAACTAAAATATTCGAAATTTCGTTCAACTTGTGCTTTAAACGTCAACTGGAGTCGCTGCATCAAGGGCCGCGACCGCGTCCTCGGCAACCTGCTGGATGCGGCGCGCCGGGTCCCGGCAGGGCGGTGAAGTTTGAACCGATGAAACCCGTGTTGGAAGCGCCTGGATCTACGCTATTGAAACTGAGATCTGATGGACCGCTTTGAGACTTTGCTTTCAAGTTGAAGTTACGCCGCTACCTCTCGGCGGTCGGCGGCGGGCTGCGGGCCATGTGCGCGGAGACTGTGGTGCGCACGCAGGGAGGCTATTGCGAACACACGCGAACGGCGATTTCTTCCGACCAATCGAGTCCGCTCTTCAGTAAGAGCATTCACACTAACGGTACGGGGGCCAAGGCGAAAGCTTGGTGCCTCCTCATGCACGCGGAAGCGTCTCTCTCTCCCTCTCTCTCTATCTCTTCACCCTTACGGTAAGTCGTCGCATCGAATGATTGCGGTAGGGTGATCAATGACACTCCAACCGGGCTGGGAGGCATGCAGCGCCTCGCGGCCGCGGAGTACAACGTTGTGCGCAGCTGCCTGACGCCCGCTGTGGCTGCTGTTGCTGTCGCGGCTGCTGCTGCTGCCGCCACCGCTGGAGCCGGCGTTTCAGGGTCCTCTTCCGCCTCCGCTGATGCTACTGCTGCTGCTGCTGCTGCTGCTGCTGCTGCTGCTGCCACTGCTGCTGCATCTGCTGCATGCAGAGTGACAAGATATCCCATAACGATATTGTCATCGTCCATATCGACACTGTTATCTCCCATATCGATACTGTCATCTCCCACATCGATACTGTCATCTGAAGTACATCTTCCATATCCATACTGTCGTCTCCCATATCGATACTGTCATCATGGGGTCATTACCATATCGACACTGTCATCTTCCATATGGATCGTCTTATCTTTGGGTCATTTCCATGTCGCAACTGTCATCTTGTCATCTTGTGGACAGGATGACCGGATCATATCTTGTCACTCTGGCTGCAGGTGCGGCTGCCCGAGGTAGCCGGGAACGCCATCGCCTCCAAAATATTGCTGCTACTGCTACTGCTGCTTCGATTATCGCTGCGGCGGCTGCGGCTGTCGCTGGTTCTGCGCCGGAGGATGAGCCGTACGAGTTTGACGTGTTCCTCACCATGATCACAGCCGTGGTGGGGCCGTGCACGTTGAAATCTATCGAAACCTGTTTAACCTGTTGAAACCTGTATTGAAACCTCTTGAAACCTGTGTTGAAACCTGTTGAAACTTCTGTCGATACCTGTTGAGACCTGTGTTGCAACCTGTTGCCACTGTTGAAACCTGTGTTGAAATTGCCTGGTTTCAGCGCTTGAAACGGAGAAATCATCAACTTCTTTTGCATTTTGCTTTCAAGTTCAACTTGCGCCACTACATAGTGGAGCGCTCTGACCGCGAGACGGGAAACATGGTGAGGCGGTGCAGATTGACCCTATGAAACACATGTTGACAGCGCTTAAAACTATGCAGTTGAGACTAGAATATGATGAACGGCGTTTAAAGTTTGCTTTCAAGTTTAACTCGCGCCGCTACAACATGGACGAGGGGTCCTTCACCACTGGTGACTCTCGCTGAGACCGGGTAGGCGGGGTGTCGAGAGCAAGCACTCCACCGACGTTGAATCTTCTCCTCCTCCTCCGCGCGTCTCTATGAGCACCCACACGAACGATCAGTCATGCATCGATCTCGGTTTTAGTGCTTGTTGTCACTACGCAGTTCTGGTGGGCGGGGCAAATGGGGATGGCGCGTAGCGCGGTTCGATCACGATTCCTGTCCTTGCGCCATACGAAAATCACCCTGACCAACACTAAGAATCTGAGGGTTGCCTCACCGTAAATTCATATGGGCGACCGTCTATTTGGTATTAACTCAAGAAATGTCCAAATTCCCGTTTGACCCACCAACAGATCTGCGTAGCAATGACCCTACTGCCTGGCGACCCTGGCGTGTTCAAGGCCCTCGCCGACAAAAAAGCAAACGCGCCTCCTTGCTGGATCCCAGACGCCTTCCACGGGATTGAGGTGGCATCCGAAATTGACTCATACATTAACCGGCTAGGTATGGCGGTGCAGGCTGAAACCCGTGTTTGCAAGCACGGAATAACAGCCCCTTATGCCTTGAGTTTCTGACTGAACGCCCTTGTGTGATACTCCGTAATCTTACCACGTGCTACTCGTACTCTATTGAAAGCGCCTGGTTTCAGCACTTAAAACTGAAGTACGACAACCCGCTTTCAAACCCTGCTTTGAAATTGCACTTGCGCCGCTACACCAAGGTGATGATCCACGTGCCCAGGAGGCAGTCATGGTGGGTTGGTGCAACTTGAACCCAGTATGTTGACGCCCGGGAAAGGGATTGGGTTCAGATCTTGAGACTTCAATACGATCAACTGCTTTCAAAGTTTGCATTCAATTTCAACTTGCGCCCCTACATCATGGCGAGCCTGGAAGCCGCCGGTCTTTGGTATGGCGGTGCAGGTTCAATCGTTGAAACTCATGTTGAAAGCGCCCGGAAGTAAGCAACTGCCTTCAAACATTGGTTTCAAATTCAACTTGCACCGTTACGCTCTGGGATGGTGAGGAGTTTGCTGATGGATTCGACGACGCAGACGACGAGGTAGGGCGGCGTGCTTGAACCGATGAAACCCAACAATGAACCGATGAAACCCATGATGAAAGCGTCTGGAACTTTGCTATTGAAACTGAGATCTGACGAACCGCTTTCAAACTTTGCGTTCAATTTCAACTTGTGCCACGACCACGAGGATTGGAACGCGTGGAAGGCCGCAAACGGAATGGATCCGGATGACCTCACCGCGGTTGGGACTGGTATATGTTGCTTGCCACGTCGGAGGATGTCACTCGACCCTAGTGCCTGGTCTGTTCGTAGTACGGGATCTTAACTTGTAGTACCGGCCAAATCACCAAAACACATTTGACTTTGGGCCAGATCACCAAACCCCACCGCACTTGTACAAGTACGAAGTACTTGTACAAGTACGGCTGACATACCAGGCACTAGAAACGAGCGTGTACTCTGCGTGTCGGGGGGCGATGACGTGGTGAGCAACATCTGTCATTCCCTACACCGCGTTGGGCATGGCGCAGCCACTCAACCGCGGGGATCTGCACATTGGTACGGCGGTGCAGGTTCACCCGGTGAAACCCACGTGGAAAGCGCTTGGATGTAAGCGCTGGAAATAAAAACATTATCATCAACTGCTATCAAACGTTGCTTTCGAATTCAAACTCCGCCGCTACACATTGGAACGAACGAGCTTCTGCTGACCGACCCAGACGCCCTCAAACATCAGGAGCTCTGCGCCGTTGGTAAGGCTGTCAGGATGGAACCCGTAATAGGCCGATTTCGGTATATTGCTTCCCCAACCCACGCCGAGCGCTGACGCTTTGCCCGCAACTCTGTATGAGCATTTCACCTCGGCAATACACCGACATCGGCCTATTGCATACACGGAATAAGCCATCATTGGCGATGGGGTGTCTAGCTCAACGCCGCGCCGGTGTGTGTTGCTCTGTTATCTTGTCACGTGCTACTCTATTGAATGCGCCTGGGTTCATCGTTTGAAACTGAAACATGATAAGTTGCTTTCAAACGTTGCTCTCACTTTCAACTTGCGCTGCTACACGTTGGAAACGGTGACGTGCGCGAAGGATGCAGCTTCAGTGACGAGGTGAGGCGGTGCAGGTTGACCCTAATATAAACCCACGTTGAAAGCACCAGGAACTGAGCATTTGAAACTGAAACGTGATGAACTGCTTTCAAGTTTTGCTTTCAATTCAAACTTGCGCCGCTACGACGAGTGTGCCTGCAACGCTATGACAGATTTCACTTTCGACATGGTGGGGCGGTGCAGGTTCAGTCGATCAAACCCGAGTCGAAACCGACTGGAACTAAGTGCTTGAAACCAAAACATGATGAAGTGCTCATTCAATTGTTGCTTTGAAATTCAACTTGCGTCGCTACAACATGGCCGAGATATCGGATCACACGTGGGAGTGTGTCCCGGAGAACATTGAGTTCACGGGAAACAGCATGGTGATCGACTGGGCAGGGAGGTTATTATTGAGAAGAAGCAATCGACCGACTTCAAATTGAAGAACGGATTCCGCGCCTATGTATAATCATTCACCCTGAAGGTATGCCCCTCGATACGGCCATAAACCTTGACAGACTGAGGTCTGTCCGCTTGAAATGGCGGAGAGGGTTGGTTAAGCTCACCATGTGAAGCGCATTAGGGCTCGATGGACGTTGTAAAAAATAGAAAAGATCCTGAAGGTCAGCTTATGAGTAATGTTCCGATCTCGGTCGAGTGCCTGTTCTGAATGACCCTGCGCCTTGGGGCGGTGGTACAGTCGCGCCGCGCTGGTGTTCTGGCCTCGCTCCCACCGCGCCGGGGTAGGGTCTGGCAGGAACTGGGCACAGTGACAAGATATGATCGGGAGATCGATATGGGAGATTGATATGGGATATCGATATTGGAGATCGGACATGAATGTGATATCGATAAGAATACCAATATGGGATATCGATATGGGATATCGGACATGAATGTGATATCGATAGGGATACCGATATGGGCTAATGTTATCGATATGGGACATGGTATATCGATATGGTTATCTACCTTATCGATATGGTCATCCTGGATATCGATATGGGATATGGGCTGATGATGTTGGAGATGACGGTATCGATCCGGTCATCTGCCATATCGATATGGGGTATCTTGTCACTCTGAAACTGGGTTCAAACATATTAGGCGGTTGGTGCTTCGGCGAAAAATGGGTTCAAAACATATTAGGCGGGTGGCGTTTAACTCAACACACGAGGGTTGCCAAATGAGTTGAAGGACTATTTGAGGAATGTCTGCCAGGCCCCTGCTGCAAGGTGCTAGCCAAGGCGTTCGATCCCGTTCAGCACAAGGTGGGTGAGTGCAGGTTGAAGCCCGTGTTGATCGCGCCTGGTTGCAGCGCTTGCAACTAAAACGTGATGAAGCTGCCTTAAACTCAGTGTCGGAGGGACCGGTCCGTCTGATCTCCTTGAAATCGAGGGTCTACTTAATCAAGGATCGTAACCCGGTTGGACCTTCGGCGAGTCGGTCGGTGGTATTTTGGAAATGGACAGCTCTGATTGGTCGAACGGTTTTCGATACCATACCATCGATACCAAACCCGACACTGAGTTTAAAGTATTCCTCTCAAATTCAACTTGCGGCGCCCCTACTACTTGGAGCGTGAAGAGCGCAAGTGGAGGTAAACGTGAATATGAAAGCCCATGACCGTGACTTGCCGCACTACGCCGCGCGCACCATAACCTGTATTCGCATTACAAGTCCAACGACTAACACAGTGTCACGTCCGAAAGCGAAAACACACAAAAGAAATAGCCTCTGTTGTCTACTGGCTGACTGGGTTGGGGATTCCGGATTCGGACGGATTCAGTGCCCACTCCTTCTCATCCTCTTCCTCCTCCTCTTTCTCCTCACACTCAGCCTACAAGACACACTGGACTCCTGATCCTCCTGCTCCTCCTCCACCGCGTCGAGGCACCGATCAATACATCGTGCCCTTCCACGCCGAAGGATTCGGACCCGCGTCTCCAGCGTGTCCTTGACCCTTTGGCGCCACCTGAACGTAGCGGCGCAAGTTGAAATTGAAAGCATAAATTGAAGACGATTTATCTTAATTCAGCGTCAAGAGCTGCAACCAAGCGCGGTAAACCTGGGGTCAAGCTGGGGTCGAGCTGGGGTCAACCTGGGTTCAGCCCTGGGTCAACCTGGGGTCAATCTGGGGTCAGCATGCATCGCCCTGCCTTGAATTCGAAGCGGTCGTATGAGCCGGTGATGCCACTCTCCAGCCGCGGGTTGTTGGCCGTCTCGCAGGGGCTCACACTAGTCCACATTTCCAGCTCAGCGTAAGCACTTCACGTGGGACACGTTGGGTGAATTAAGGGTGTCAGTGACAAAACCGGCTCAGCTGGAGCTAAAAAATGGACGAGTGGAAGCCCCTTGAACGCGTCCACTATTCAGCTCAGCGTGATAAATCTGGGGGATAAGTGGGATGCGTTGAATGGTTTCTCTGGCAAAAACGGCTCAGGTTGAGATGAGAAGTGGACGAGGGTAAGCCCCTACCGTCTCGGGGATGGCGTTGGCCAGATACTCCTGCGCCTTGATAGCCGCCTGCTGCTTCTCCTCGTGCGTCCGTGCCGGAATGCCCTTTTTGAACGCCTTCTGGTATTCCTGGCAGGAGGGTCATTGAGAACAAGCACTCGATCGAGATCAGAACGGTGCCCGTGTGACTGACTATCAGGATGAATGCTCATACAGATGCGCGGACAGGCGGAGGCGGAGGAGAAGCAGGAGAAGGAGGAGGAGTAGATTCAACGTCGGTCGAGTGCTTGGTCTCAGTATTCTCTCTGATGCGGGAGGGTCATTGAGAACAGGCACTTGGGCGAGATCGGAGCCAACTGACCTTCAGGCTGAATGCTCACTAAGTGACGTGGGAAAGGAGGAGGAGGAGGAGTAGGAGATCCAACTTCAGCCGACCAATGGTTCTCAATGACTCTGGGAGGACGAGTGGAGGCAGATGAGGAGGCGGCTCGTCAATTCAGTGTCGGGCGAGCGCTTGTTCTCAAAGATTAATACACCTCCTTGCCTGGAGCGGGAAGTATTTCACGGCCACCACGCGGTCGTCGTAATCACGGCGGTGGAACTGAGTCGCCGCGATCTGCGCCGTCTCCAGCCGCGCAAACTCGATGTAGATCTTGCCCCAGTACTTGGACAGGTCCTTTACCTTCTTCACCTTAGGGTTTCCGTCCGCGTCCTCCTCGTCGCTTCCCTCGTCGTCTGAGCTTTCCTCCTCCTTCACCTCGGCGGCTTCAGTTCCATCACCCAATGAGAGCTGCGCCGGCCCCTCGACGTAGTGGCGCAAGTTGAAATTGAAAGCAAAGTTCGAAAGCGGCCCAACAAATCTGAGTTTCAAGAGAATATATCGAGGTGGTTTCAACACGGGATTCATCGGTTCAATTTGCACCGCCTTACCTCAACGTGGAACGACAGAACGTTGCCGAGGGAAAGGCACTCCATGCGGCAGTCCTCAGCCGCCGCCTCGCACCAGGGGCTTACACTCGTCCAGATTTCCGGATCACCTTAGTCACTTTTTGTGGGATTCGATGGGTAGTACAAGGGTTGCAATGACAGAAACGGCTCAGGTGGACCTGGAAAGTGGACGACTGTGAGCCCCCAACATTTTCGGATCACCTTCAGCACTTTTCGTGGGATGCGTTGGGTGGTGTGGGTAGTGTCAGTGACCAAAAACGGCTCAGGTGCACCTGGGAAGTGTACGACCATAGGCCCCTGCCTCGCGCGCATCCTCGTCCATGGTGTGGTGCAGGATGTTGCTGAACTCTATCACCCGCTGCTCCGTCTGCATCAGCGGCTCCGCAATCGCCGAGATGTAGTGCCGCAAGTTGCAATTGAAAGCAAAATTGGTCCCTGATCACACCCGTGCCTCCACCGTGCAGGATGGGTGGTGTCCCTCAATGATGGAGGGCACGTGGGCATGGGCGTTACATCATCCCCAATGAGAGCAGAGCAGTTTATGGTATTACAGTAATGAAGAGTTCAACGCCAGGTTTCAAAGGATTTTCTAAATTGCACCACCCCACCGGAACGTCATACGTGCATGGAGCCTCCGGCTCCGGTGAGCCCCGACCCTCCTCCTCCACCTTGACTTTCTCCGCGCCATCGCCCCCGCCGCCGCCTGTGACAACCATGCCGAACCCGGGCATGTACGACGTCGTGGTGGTGTCGGTCAGGTCGCGCGTGATCACCTTGCCGTACCCCGGCGGGTAGGGTTAGGTGTATCAGCGCAGGTTTTGGGTGAGTTGGGAGTATTGGGAGTGTGTAGGTGCATGTTTTGGGTCAGTTGGGGGTGTGTCGGTGCACGTTTTGGGTGAGCAGGGAGTGTGTCGGTGCACGTGTTGGGTCAGTTGGGAGTGTGTCCTGCACGTGTTGGATTAGCAGGGAGTGTGTCGGTGCTCGTGTTGGGTCAGTTGGGAGTGTGTCCTGCACGTGTTGGATTAGCAGGGAGTGTGTCGGTGCACGTGTTGGGTCAGTTGGGAGAGTGTCCTGCACGTGTTGGACTAGCAGGGAGTGTGTCGGTGCTCGTGTTGGGTCAGTTGGAGTGTGTCGGTGCACGTTTTGGGTCAGTTGGGAGCGTACCAGTGCGCGTTTTGGGTCAGTTGGTAGAGGAGCAGTGCATGTTTTGGGTGGATGGGCAGTCCCTGCCGGGGGTTTCGGCGCGTCCGGGGTGGAGAGTGCACAAACCAGCCGCCGGCCCTTCATCCAGGGGCTTACACTTGTCCACATTTCCGGCTCACCTTGAGCACGGTTTGTGTGACACGCTGCGTCGTTTCCGGGATCCAGTGACACCAACGGCTTGGGTCGAAGAGTGGAAGGCCCTGGAAGGCTCTGGAAGGCCCTGAAAGGCCCTGGAAGGCCATGAAGGCTACACAAGCCCCGGGAAGCCCATCTTTGCAGGTCCAAGAGGTGCCATAAGTGTGGTTAGGGCTTTTTGTATGGCGACAGGACGTGTACCGGTACACATATTCGATTTTCACCTGATCGCAAATAGAATCCGGGTTAATTGGAAAAAGAAAACTATCGTGTGGACAAAGGACAGACAACGGCCGATCTGGTTTCGACGATTCACCAAAAGCGCGGACAGGGTGCGCCCCTCAGGCGCAGATATCTAACCACACTTATGGCACCTCTTGGACCTGCAAAGATGGAAACAGGACGAGTGGAAGCCCCTGCCTTGACCCAGAGCCCCGTCAGGCCGGGGATTGCTGACGCCGCCGCCGCGGGCTCCGCATACTCGAACCAGGCGCCCACGCGGATCCGGCCGTGCACTAGGGACTTGCACTCGTCCACTCTTCGGCTTGACGTGAGCACTTTTTGTGGGTCACGTTGGGTAGTTTGACCCCGTTACAGTGCCCAAAACGGCTTGGGTTGAGCTGAGAAGTGGACGAGTGTATTTGTCCACTGTTCAGCTTGACGTGAGCACTCTTTGCGGGGCGTGTTGGGTACTTCAGCCCCGTTGCAGCGACCAGAACGGATCAACTTGAGCTGATAAGTGGACGAGTGGAAGGATGATACAATCGCCCACTGTTCAATTTGACCTAAAGCACTTTTTGAGGTATGTGTTGGGTGGTTGTATGGAGTTACAGTGACCAAAGCGGCTCAGATTGCGCTGAGAAGTGGACGAGTGACAGCCAAAACGGCTCAGGTTGAGCTGAAATTTGGACGAGTGTAAGCCCCTGCCGCGCGCGTCAGTGTCGGTTTTGTAGGCCGCCAGGTTACCGAAGGCGGTGATGATCTCGCGGCACTCCGTCTCCGTGATCCCCGCCGTGTCCAGGTTACCCAGGAACAACTTGGTCGGGGAGTCCATCACGAAAGGCAAGATGACCCGAATGATAGGGACTGGTGCGTAGTGCTCGCCACGTCATAGCATGTCGTTTCACTCGAGAAACGAGGGCTCGAGCGATTGATGACGTGGCGAGCACTAGGCATCAGCTATAGCGGGTAGTGACTGATGCCTAGTGCTCGCCACATCACAGGATGTTGATTCACTAAAGAAACGAGGGCTCGAAAAGCATCTGATGACATGGCTAGTATGCCCATCAGTATCTGCCATGTCATAGGATGTTGGTCCATACTCAAGAACGAGGGCTGGGCATGCGTTCGATGACGTGGCAAGAACTGCCCATCAGTTCCTACCGGTTGTAGGTTTTCTTGACGTTTTCCTCGTACTTGCCAGCGTTGACCAGCGGGTTCTCGCCGGGCGCATAGTCCTTGGGGCGCCGGATCTTGATATTGCGGGACCCGTGCAAGATGCCTTCATGTAGAGTTTACACTCGTCAACATCTCAGATCAGCGTAAACAACTTCTGTGGGATATGTTGGGTGTATTGCCTGGTTTCGGTGACAAAAACGGCTCAGGTTGAGCTAAGAAGTGGATGAGGGGCCAGGGGCGTACACTCGTCCACCTTTCAGCTTGATGTGAGCACTTTTTGGTTGGATATGTTGGGCTGTTGCGTAGTTTCAGTGACAGGAATGGCTGAGTTGAGGTGAGAAGTGGACAAGTGTGAGCCCGTCTCGTCAACGTTTCGGCTCAAGAAAAGCACCTTTTGTGGGATACGTTGCATGGTTTCACTGAGTTCAAGTGACAGAATCGGCTGAAGCTGAGGTGAAAAGTGGACGAGTGTTAGCTGCCCTGCCGTCCAGGCCGAGCACGGCCTCCACGTCCTCCAGCGAGGTGCACTCCAGGAAGGCGAAGCCCTTGTCCGAGGGTCGTGGGCATGACTCACATTCAGGGTTAATGCTCATACTTACAGACGACACGCGGAGGGGGAGGAGGAGATTCAACGTCGGTCGAGTGCTCATTCCCAACAACTCCCGAGGAGGAGGAGGAGGAGGAGGTGGAGGAGGAGGATAGGGAGGAGTCGTTCATGCACCGCCCTGCCTTGTCACTGACGTGGCTGGACTCGATGGCACGCGTGCCGGTGGCCTCCGTGTGCCACGGCAGCACGCCCCGCGCCTTCAGGGTGTCGCTGATGAACGCCGCAAAGCAGGGGCTGACGCTCGTCCACTCTGCCACCTCAACTTATGCACTTTTGGGGGATACGCTCTCGCTCTCTCACAGGGGGAAGGGCGAAAGCATTGTGCGTCCGTATACACGTGAAGTGTCTCTGTCTATCGCTCTCCTCTGAGCAAGCAGTCAGGTTGAGGTGCGTTGGGAATAAGTGGGTGGCGTCAGTCTGTCTGTGACAATGACGGCTCAATAGGCTGAGTGGACGACTGTGGGGCCCTGCCGCCAAGTGTTCGCTGGTGGTCTCAGCTGAGTGGATGTTCCCAACGTACAGCCGCCGCGCATTCTTGGTCGCCTCCTTCCACCAGGGGCTTACCACTCTGCTACTTTTCAGCTCAACCTGAGCCGTCTTTGTCACTGAAATCACTTGAGCTGGCGCTCACCAGTTTGGGTTAGTCACTTTCGGTCAGGTGTTCGCCGCTTTATATTCGTCACGCGTGTGCGGCTGGGCGACGGCGGCGCCAAGGAGACGGTAGCGGGCGCCCGCAAAAGCGCGGATAATAGCAGCCCAACGTATCCCACAGAAAGTGCTCACGTCAAGCCCCTTACCTTCCACTGCATCTTCTGCGTCTCGTACAATGTCGCGCCCATGCCCCCCAGGTTCCCCGTGATGGCGCCAGCAGTGCCGGCCAGTGCGAATCCGAACCCGCCCTCGGAGCAGGGTCTGGTCACTCGTTCCCTGTTCAGCTCAACTTCATGCTAGCAGGTCTTTGAACACACACACACACTCAGATTTCGGCTCGACACACACACTCACATACACACGTATCGTTGACACGAACAGCTTGAGCTGAGCTGAGAAGTGGACGAGTGTAAGCCCCAGGGTAGACCCTGCCTCGCCCGCGCGGCCAGCGCCGAACTCCCCGGGGCGCGGCGCCATCTGCCCCATGCCCCCGCCCATTACCATTTGCTGACCCATCTGACCCATTTGCCCAATCTGAGCCTGCTGCCCCATGCCTGGCGGCATCATGCCAGGCATGATTCCCTGCATCTGCGCGGCGGCGGCGCCGGGGCCTGCCATCGCCATCTGCGCCATCGCTGCCTGCTGCTTAGCATGCGCCTCCGCCTGCGCGCTCTTCCCCTCCTTGTGTTTGTCCTTGGACCGCGATTTGCTGCGCTTGTGCTTCTTGTCCTTGCAGGAGGGTCCAGCAGTGGGGAGGAGGTCAGGTCAAGCAGTCGGGAGAAGGGTCAAGCAATTGAGAGCAGGCACTCGACGGCGGTCATAACGTGATTCAGGGTGGATGTTCACACATACGCGGGGACTCGGTTCGTGGTGGCTGACTGACCCTCAACCCTCAGACCATCGTATGAGCGCTCTTACCCTCGCCTCGCAACAGCCTGATTTCGGTTTGTCGTCAATTCAACGTCTCGGTCGAGATATTGTTCTCAATGACCTCCCTGCCTTGCTCTTTTTCTTATCCCGGCTGCGGCTTCTGGACTCCTTCTTCTTCTTGCTCTTGTCCCGGCTGCGGCTTCGCGACCGCTTCTTGTCGTCCCTGCCCCGATCCGATTTCTTCGCATCTTTCTTGTCGTCCTCGCACGAGGGTCACTGGGTGCAAGCACTCGACAGCGATCGGTGCATGAAGCATGACCTTGAGAGTGGATGCTCCTACGTACGCTTTGAGTCGCTTCGTCGTGGCCTGCCGACCCCCATACCGTGGCCTGCCGACCCATAAACCATCGTATGAGCCTTTACCCTCGCCCAGCGAACGTCCCGAAATTGTGAGAGTGATTCGCACGAGGGTCACTGAGAGCAAAGCAAGCACTCGACGGCGATCGGACAAGCCCGCATGACTGGCCTTCAGGGTGCATACAGACGCGTGGACTCGGTACGTGGTGGAGTGCTGCGACCAACCCGAGACCTCAGACCATCGTCTGTGCCTTGTCCTGGGCCCTCGCCCTCGCGGAACGCCCCGCCCCCCGATTTCGGTTTGTCGTCGATTCAACGTCAGGTCGAGTGCCTCAGCATCCCCCCTGCCTCGTCGGACCTGTCGCGGCGGCCCATCTTCGCCGGCTGTGTCGCTCGCGCGCTACCCGAGACCGTGGGTACGCCGGTACTCTGCGAGCAGACGTGACCCGTCGTAGTGGTGCCGCGTCCAATCCAGATCGCTCCTTCAATTCTTGTTGCAGAGAACCCTAAACCCTAAACCCGCTCCCACGCCCGCGCCTGCACGATCACAGCCCACAAACCCTAAACTGTGCTAGTAATAAATAGGGGGCGCGGATGTGGGCAGAAAATAGGGAGAACAAATAAATAGGGGGGGGGTTCTGTACTGTATCGCACTCCGCTCCGTTGTTTCAGTTGTGCAACGGTTGAAGGCATGTGCTCGCGTTCGGGGAGCCCGCGCACATTGCTTGTGGCGCGGCGGTGCAGGGGGGGGGGAAGCCACACCTGCCCCCGGCAACTTCATCCGCGGCGGCAGCGGCGGCGCGCGCACCGAGTGCCGCCATGGGTGCAGATGGTGCGCTCCTCGTGCTTGTGAACGGGTACACCGGTACATTCGAGGCAAACTTCCTCCGGCCAACGGGTGGCCAGGCCAGGGAGGAGGCTGCGGCGAGTTTGACGGGTAAACCGTTACACCGGTACACCGAGACACCGGGTCACCAAGAGCAAACCGGTTGGACCCTGCTCGCCGTGTGCGGTGTGCGGCGTTTCCGTGGGTTGTCGTCGCGACGTTGGCAGTCGGACCGACCTCCTTTGGCTGACACTTGAATTTACATTTACCAAAAACTTGCCCCCTGCGGTTGGTCAGTTGGTGTAACTCCCTGCTCGTGTGACTGGCAGCGCAGCCCATGTGACACTTGAGTTTCGGGTACCTGAAAAGGTCGTCGCCGCACTTGCCGCGCTCGTCGCATAACGCGCCGCGTCGGTGGGGGGGCGGCCGCCGGGGAGCCTCAGCATCCTCGTCAGCCACCTCACTTTACCGTACATTTCTTTCGGGTGCCGTCTGCCCGTTTTCGCTCCAACGGGCGCTGCGCACGTACGAGTGGTTGTCGCGGACATAGCAAGGTGGAGCGAGGAGGATTCACGATGTGTGACGCGGCCCGGTCCCCGGAGTCACATCACGGGGACCAGGGCGAAAGCCTGGTGCCTCCTTATACAGGCGTACAGTACACGCCGAAGTGTCTCTCTCGCTCTCATTCTCGCTGCACCCAACTCGACATGCCTGACCCTGAACCTCTTCCTCCCGCCGCCGCCGCTACCGCAGGCTCGAACATCAAGGTGGCGGTGCGATGCCGCCCCTTCAACGCGCGCGAGCAGCAGCTGGCAGGGGCTTTCGGCTTGACCTTAGCACTTTTTGTGGGATACGTTGGGTGTATTGTCTGGTTTCAGTGACGAAGATGGCTCAGGTTGAGCTGAGAAGCGGACGTGTGTAAGCTCCCGCCCACAACCACAGGGCCGTCCGTCCACTTTCTGGCTTGACGCGAGCACTTTCTTTGAGATGCGTCTGAGTGTTTCATGAAGGTTTAGTGACAAAAAATGGCTCAAGTTGAGCTGGAAAGTGGAGGAGTGGAAGCCCCTTGCAGCTGGGGTCGCCGTGCTGCCTCCAGATGTCTGGCGCGGACACCATCATTACCAATCCCATCAACGGGCAAGAGAAGGCCTTCACGTTCGACTACAGCTACTGGCAAGGCCTCAGCGTTTGGAATATTGCTGAGTTGGTGAGACGAGTGCTTGGGTGCAGGGACCAAGGCCTCAGCTCAACCCTTCCCTTGTCAGCTCATCTGCATTGCCTGGTTTGTATCCGCACTGTAAGCGCGCCTGCGGCGGCGGCGATGTGCTGTCCTATGCGGCCGCGGCCTGCATCGGGAGTGCGACAGTATTAGGTGTTGTCGACGCTCAACTTATCACCCAGGTGATAAGATTCCACAGGTACTGAACTGCAGACTGGTGTAAGTGGTGTACGTGGTGAGTGGTGTGAATGGTGTAAGACCCTGGGTGTTGGAGCCACGACATGAACGGCACACGTTACGCGTCGCAGCAGACGGTGTTCGACGACCTGGGGCGTGATGTGCTGGAAAACGCGTGGGCCGGGTAGGGTGGTGCAGGTTGACCCCAGGTTGACCCCGGGTGAGACGTACTTGGTTTCAGCGCTTGAAGCTCGAATACGATGGACTGCCTTTCAAACATGTTCTAAACTAGCGTCCATCGAGCCCCAAGGCGCTAACATGGTGAGCATTAACCACCCTCCCCCACCACTTCAAGCAGACATGATACTGTGTTTCAAACCTTGCTTACAAATTCAACTTGTGCCCCTACAGCGGGGTACAACGTGTGCTTGTTTGCGTATGGGCAAACTGGGTCTGGGAAGTCGTACAGTATGGTGGGGTACGGCGCGGATGAAGGCATCGTGCCACAGGCGTGCCGCGGGATCTTCGAGCGCCTCGGCGCAGCGATGAAGGTAGGACGGTGTAGGTTGAAACGTGTGCAAGACGAAACCAGCTCAAGCCGTGTTGAAACCGCCTGGTTCCAGCGCTCGCAACTAAGACACGATCAACTGCTTTCCAACTGTAATGATTGGGGTACCAACTCCCCACATACATTCCCGAATGGCACAAATGGACAGTGATGTACGACGAGGATCGTATTCACGTCACCAACTTTGCTTTCAATGTCAAAATGCGGCGATACGCAAAGGCGGGGCACATCACGGGCGGGCAGGTGGAGGTGACAATGATTGAGATATACAACGAGCGTGTCAAGGACCTGCTCAACCCCGCCAACCCGGGCAACCTGTCGGCGCGAGGCGGCGGCAGGGCCTAGCGGATATGGCTCGCCACGTCATCCAACACACTTTGAGCCCTCGCCTCTCGAGTTAACTGGCACCCAGGGCCTGGCGGATAACGCTCGCCACGTCAGCCATCAAACTTTGAACCTTTGACTCTTATGTTAAATGGCACCTTAGGGCCTGACGGATATTGCTTGCAATGTCATCCAACACACTTCGAACCCTCGTCTCTCCGAGTTTAACGGCGCCTTATCACGTGGCGAGCAATGTTTGTCAGACCCTAGCCGGCGGAGGAGACAAGACCGGCGGGCTGAAGGTCCGCAACCACCCGGTCAACGGCCCGTACGTCGAGGGGTTGATGCCGTGCGCCGTGCAAAACTATAAAGAAGTGGAGGTCCTGATGGACCGCGGCACGCAGGCTCGGACAGTGGCGGCGACCGCAATGAACGCCACATCGTCACGGCAGGGGGTTCATTGAATATCCTCCTCCTCCCCCACCTCCTCTTCCTGCTCCGCCTCCTCCTTTGCCTCCTCCTCCGCGCGTGTGTATGACCATTCACACTCAAGGTAAGCCGTGTTTCGAGCTAGGTTTCGAGTGCTTGTCTCAATGGAGTGCTTGTCTCAATGTTGACCCTATCACACGCGCGCACACCATCGTGGAGCTGCGCGTGCGGCGGCAGGAGCGCGACGGCACTGAAGTGACCAGCAAGATGAGCCTCGTGGACCTCGCCGGCAGGGGCTTACCCTCCTCCTCTTCTCGGCTTGACGTGAACGCTTTTTATGGGATACATTGGGTGGTTAAATGGTCATAATCACAAAACCGGCTCAGGTTGAGCTTAGAAGTGGACGAGTGGGAGCCCCTTACACTGGCCCACTTGTTGGCTTGACGTGATGACTTTTTTTGGGGTACATTGGGTGGTTGAATGGCTATAATGACGAAACGAGCTCACGTTGAGCTGAGAAGTGGACGAGTGTGAGTCCCTGCTGGGCGGCAGCGAGCGCTCCGATGGCACCGGAGCCACTGGGCAGCGCTTAAAAGAGGGAGCCGCCATCAACAAGTCATTGTCCTCCCTCGGCAATGTCATTGCCGCACTGGCCGAGCGCGCCTCCAACCCAGCCTCTACTAAGGCAGGGCCAGGTGGAACTGACATGGATTTGGGTGGAATGACTTCATGATGATAAACCATTTGGGTGGAAACACCTCATACACTGACATGTATTTGGATGGAACGGCCCTCCACCAAGATCATCCCCTACAGAGATAGCACCCTCACGCTGCTGCTGAAGGTAGGGCAGCTGGAGAGTGCCCGCCACATCATAGGATACCGTTCAACTCAAGAAACGAGGGTCTACAATGTGGACGATGACGTGGCAGGCAACGTCTGTCAGGTTCGCCATGTCATGTGCTCCCATCAAAATCAAGATACGAGGGTCTAGAATGTGGAGGATGACGTGGCGGGCATCATCTGTCAGGCCCTAGCTGGAGGACTCCCTGGGAGGTAATGCACGCACCGTAATGATTGCTGCATTGTCACCTGCTGCGGTGAACTACGAGGAGACGCTGACCACTTTGCGGTACGCTGACCGCGCGCGCCGCATCAAGGGCACGGCCGTGGTAGGGGGGCAATTGAGAACAAGCACTCGACCGAAGTTGAATCTCCTCTTCCTTCTCCATCTCCTCATCCTCCTCCACCTTCTCCGGGGGGCTGTTGAGAACAAGCACTCGAATGACGTTGAATCACCTCCTCCTCCTCCGCGCGTCCATATGAGCATTCCACATGAAGGAACGTCATGCTGGTACGTCCGATAACGCTTCCGGAGCTTGTTCTCAGTGACCCTCCTGCCAGGTGAACCGCGCGCAGAACGCCGACGCCCTGGTGTCTTCGCTGCGTGAGGAGATTGCGGCGCTGGCGGGGAAGCTGTCAGCGGCGGAGGCGGGGACTACTCCACTTGTTGGCTCAGCCTGAGACGTTTTCGTCACTCACAGAGTTACGCCTCCCAAGGTATCGCACGAAAAGTGCTACACTTGAGCTGGAAGGTCCCTGCTCGGAGGCGGCCAACGCGCGGCCGCGGACCCCAGCGCAGTCGCGCGGCGATAAGGAGGCAGTTGACAAGCTGCAGGCGGCGCTCTTCACACGGCAACGAGAGGCGGAGCAGGTAGGGCCTCACGGATCTAGTGCATATTCTGTAAAGCGTACTACATATAGTATCTCGTACTACCTGGAGTAAGTAGGCGTTTGGTGATTTCCACCAGAAGTCATCTGACTTTCGGCCAAATCACCAAACTCCAGCTTACTATGAGTTACTAGCCCACAGACTAGGCACTAGGGCGGACCACGTTGCAGGGTATCATTTGCCTCAAGGTATAGAGCGGACCAGGTTATACGGTACCGTCTGCCTCAAGGAACCAGGGTTCAAAGTGCATTGGATGACGTTGCGAGGATCATCTGTCAGGCCCTGACGGACATGACTTGCCACGTCATAGAGTATCGTTCAAGGCAAGAAACGAGGGTTCAATGTGCGTTGGATGACATGGCAAGCAATATCTGTCAGGCCCCAAGAGGAGGAGAAGGCGGAGTGGGAGGCCAAATTGCGAAACACGGTGCGGCGGTGCAAGTTGAAAGGTTGAATCCCGTATTGAACGCGCCTGGAGTGAAGTGCTTGAAACTATAACATGATGAACTACTTTCAAGAATCTGCTTTCATGTTCAACTTGCGCCCCTGCCACACGGCTGAGGCGATGGCGGGGGCGGAGCGCACGCTGGCGTCGCTGGGAGTGCACACGGGTGGCGACGATCCGGCCGCCGCCGCCTCCGCTGCCACCGGCGTGGCGTCGAAACCGCACCTGGTGAACCTCAGCGAGGATCCCGCGATGATGGGGCGCGTGGTGTACGCGCTGAAGCAAGGTAGGGCACCACCCCTGGTACCCCCCTGAGCACCCCTGATGCACCCCGAACACACCCCTGATGCACACCTAAAGCACCCCTAATACACCCTTGATGCACTCCTATCACACCCCTAATGCATCCCAATACATCCCATAATACACCCTTATACACGCCTCATATACACCCCTAATATATCCTTAATGCATCCCTAAAGTACCCCTAATTCACCCATGCTGCACTCCTCATACACCCCAATACACCCCAACTGGCTATTGTGATCCTGGTACACTATGAGTGAGTTGTCAGGGCACGCGTGTGAGGCTCTGAAACCAGGCGACGTGACGCGGTTGGGTTCCGCAATCGGCGACAACGACATCGCACTGCAAGGCAGGGGCTGACTAGCAAGTAGCAAGAATCTTCCCTTCCAGATGCACGCCTTGTCACAACGCTTTGTCAGCACGTTTGAGCCCTGAGTTGTTTCAGGTGAGGTTGCAGGGACAACCACATCGTAGTTATGAAACCGAGTGTAACTTTACCCGGCCCTACAATATGGCATGACGATGACGCCACGCCATGCCGCGATCACGTGCGGCGCCGACGCGGAGGGCGCGGTGACCGTGGCGCCGTCGACCGCGGCGGCGCGCGTGTGTGTCAATGGCGAACCGCTGGAGTTTGGAACAAAAGCGCGCCGCCTCCGACATGGCGACCGGCTGGCAATGGTGGGGCGGTTTGAAACATTGAGCATCTTGGTTGAAAGCGTCTGGGCCTAAGCGCTTGAAGCTAAGAGATTGTAAGGTCCTTTCATGCAAGGTCTTTACAAGTTTTGCTTTCAATTTCAACTTGCGACATTGCACGATGGGCGCACACCACTTGTTCCGCCTCGTGCATCCGAATGACGCCGCGAAGCAGGCGGAGACTAACGCCGCGCGGGCCAAGGCTGCGGGAGGGATGGGGGAAGACGGCGACGCTGATGCGGCGCCCGCGACACCGATGGACTGGGCAGCGGCGCAACGCGAGCTGGTAGAGCGGGAGGTGACGGCGGCGCAGAAAGCGGCGGCAGGAGGATTATTGATAAGAATCACTCGACCGACATTGAATTAGCTCCTCCTTCGCGCGTCTGTATGAGCATTCAAACTCAAGCTAAGTCATGCTCCGACCTCGGATCGAGTGCTTGTTCTCAATGACCATGCTTCGCGGGGAGGGAGGAGGCGGAGGCTGAGGCGGCCGAGGTGGCAAAGGCGTTGGAAGCCAAGCACAAGGAGGAGGTAGACAAGTTAGAACAGCGACTCAAGAAAGAGGCTCAGGCGCTGGAGACACAGCGCGTGGAGGCTGCTCGGTCTGCGGACCAGGCAATGGCGGATGCGGCGGGCGCCGCGCGGTAGGGATCAATGCAATATTCTTGCCGCCAGTACCCTCATACCACGGGCAGTCGTGCTGCACCGCCCACTTCAGCACCCCCAGGTGCCCGCCCCAAAGCGGCCACAGAACACCTGATCCTTCACATTGCAGACCTTTGTTTATCGAGGTAAATGGCGTCTTCTGACATTCTCCGACGTGACGTGCATTGCTCCCTACCGACAGGACCGCGAAGAAACTGGCGGAACGCGAGGCTGCGCTCCTGGCTGCCGAGGACACCCTAACCAAACAGGCAGAGGAGCTCGAAGCGGCGCAAAGCGGCGCGGCAACGGCGGCGGCGGAGGCTGAGATATCATCGAAAAGGTTTGAGAAGCAAGCGGAGGATGCCGAGAAGCTGCAAAAGGCGCAAGAGGCGGCGGCGGTGGAGGCGGAGGCAAAACTCGCGCAAGCGCAAGCCTCTGCAGAGGCAGCAATGGCTGCCAAGGCATGGGGGGTATTGAGAACAAGCACCCAATTGACGTACAATCTCCTCCCCCTCTGAGCGTGTGTATGAGCATTCACACTCAAGGCGATCATGTGAGTCATGCTCCGATCTCGCTCGAGTGCTTGTTCTCAACGACCCTCCTGCGAGGAAGAGGAGCTGCAGGTGCAGATCAAGCGAGCGGAAGAAGAAGCGGCGATCAATGAGGGGGAGTTAGTGCGGGCTAAGGACGCTGCCGCCGCTGCCGCGTTAAGCGCTAATGAGGCAGGTCAATGAGAACAAGCACTCGACCAACGTTTAATCGACGACTTCTGCTCCTGTAGCCCCGTGAACTCCTCGAGTCTGTATGAGCAGTCACTCTCGTGGTAAGTCATGCTCCGATATCTGCTTCAGTGCTTGTTCAAGGTGACCCTCCTGCAAGGAGCTTGCGGCAGCGGAGGCGCAGATGGCGGCGCTCACGGAAAAGGAATTCGCGACACGGGAGGAGCGCGATAAGGCGACGAAGGAGGCGGAGGCAGGGGGTTAATGAGCACCGACTTTAATCCCGCAACCTCCTCCTCCGTAGTCTACGCGTCTGTATGATCGTTGACCGTGAAATCAAGCTCTGCTCCGACGTCGGATCGAGTGCGTGCTCTCAATACCCCAAACGCTATTCCCTGATCCCTAACCCCTAAACCCAAAATCACAAACCCCAATCCTGATGACCCTCCTTAGAGGCAGTGCGGGCCGAGGCTGCCGCTGCTGCCGCAGCGGCGGATGACGTTGGCCGCGAACTCGAAGAAGCGCGTGATTCGGCGCGAGCGTATGCCCAGGAATCGCAGCACCAGCGCGAGGCAAGGACTTCCACTCGTCCAGATCTCATCTCAACCTGAGCCGTTTTTTTCACTGACATACCGACTTTTCAGCTCGACGTTACACACTTTTATTGGAAACACCGGGTGGCGTCATTATGTCAGTGAGAACAGCGGCTCAGATTGAGCTCCAAAGTGGAGGGGTGTAAGACCCTGCGGCGAGGAAGCGGCGGCGGAGATGACAAAGGCCAGCGAGGAGTCACAACAACGTCAAGAGTCTGCGGCAGCAGAGGTTGCGGCGCTTCGCGGCGCGGTGAGTGACGCCGCATCCAGCGCCGCTATGGTATGGACTGATGGATAGTGCTCTCCACGTCACAGGATGCCATTTGACTAAAAAAACGAGGATTCAATATGCATTTGAAGACGTGGAGAGCAAAATCCAGTAGTCCCTAAGATATGCACCGCGAAAACGCGTACTTGGCCGATCAGAAGCGCCTGGCCACCGCCAAGGAGGCCGAAGACCTCCGTGCCGCCGCTGCCGCCGCCTCAAAAGCCGCCGCCGACGATGTGGCAACGAGCCGCGCCGCGTTCGACGCCGCAAAAGCTGCCGAGAAACGTGCCGCTGCAGACTCCGCCGCTAACTCCTACTTTGGCAAAGCGCAAAATGCGGCGGCGCAGGTCACCCCCAACCCCTCCCCCACTAATGCCTTCCTATAACCCCTCTAAGATGCCTCTCGTACCCCTCTAATACCCTTCTCATACCCCTGTGATATCCCTCCAATACCCATCGAATACCCGTCTAAGCCTCTCGTACCCTTCTGATACCCCTCTACTACCCCTTTGAAACCCCTCCATACCCCTCTCATACCCCTATAACACCCCTATGACATCCCTATGTCATCCCTCCGACACCCCTCTGTCACCCCTCTGTCACCCCTCTGTCACCCCTCTGATACCCCTCCGACACCCCTCTGACACCCCTCTAACACCCCTCTAATACCCCTCTCACAACCCTCAGGCGGAGAAAGAGCGCGTGGAGCTGGCAAAGCGTCAGGCCGCCGAGGGCAAGGCACTGGCCGACGCCGCCGCCGCGAAATCCCGAAGCCGTGCCCTGCTCGACGAGGCATTGGTGAAAACGATACAGCTGTCCAATGCGGCCAACCTTCTCGCCGCGGAGTTCCGCACCGAAGTCCGATTCAAACCCACGCTGGCAGGGCCCTATACCCCTCTGATGCCCCTCTAGTACCCCTCGAATGCCCCTGTATTACCCATGTCATGCCCCTCTGATACGCCTCATAACCCCATAACACCCCTTCAATACCCAATACCCCTCGATTACCCCTCTCGTAACCCTCTAACCGCTCTAATACCTCTCCAGTACCCCTCTAATATCCCTCGAATACCCTTCTCATACCCCCAAATACCCTCATCATACCCCTTTCGTATCCCTCTAACACCCCTCGAACACCCCTCAAATACGCCTCTAACACCACTCGAATACCACTCTCACAACCCTCTAATACCCCTCTCATACCCTTCTAATACCCTTGTAATGCCCGTCCGACCCTTCTGCCTGGTCGACACGCAGCAGTCGATGTTGCGTCTGCGCGCGCCGCCCTCACGCCCGTCCAGCGCCGCTGTCGCCCCCTCTACCTTCATGTCGCCCCCCGGCACGCCGTTCAAAGTAGGGCGGTACAGGTTAACCCCCGCAAGCAACCCCTAAACCCCCCCTGAAAACCCCATCTGAGCACCCCCAAAGCACCCCGTGTACCCCAGTAACCTGGGCAGGGCAGTACAGGTTGACCCCAGGTGAACCCCGGGTTGACCGCGCTTGATTTCAGCGCTTTGCAGCTGAAAATATGATGAGTCGCTTTGCGCCACTACGTCAAGGGCAGGCCGGGCATGCCGGACATGCCAGGCACGCCGGGGACGCCAGAGCAGTTGCCGGTGGAGGACACGCAGGAAATGGAGGTGGCAGTGGACGTGTGCTGGGACGATGGGCGGAGGTCGACGTGGACCGTGGCGGCGCTGTCGTCACGACTGGACGAGTGGAACGACGTGTACATGCAATGGATGGACGGGGAGCTGTACACCGCCGAGGCCGCCAAGGTAGGGGCCCCTCTAATATCCCTCTGATACCCCTCCAATACCCCTCTAAATACCCCTCTAATACCCTTCCAACATGCCTTTACACCCTGTTAATACCCCTCCAGCATTCACATAACACCCCTCAGATCATGCTTGCCACGTCATGTGATGTCATTTGACTCGAGAAGCAAGGGTGTAAGATAGCGGAGGCCGCCAAGGTGAGGCTCCTCGAGAACCCCTCCAAATCCCCTCGAATGACCCTCTAAAATCCCTCGAATACCCCTCATATACCCCACTTATACCCCATGTTTACCCCTCTATCACCCCTGCAATACCCCTATAACACCCCAATAATACCCCCATAATACCCGTTTCATACCCCTCTGAACGCCCCTCTAGTATTCCTCTAGTGCCCATGCAATATCCCATCATAACCCCTCGAAAACCCCTTTGGAATCCCTTTGGAATCCCTCTAACCCCCCCTAAAACCCCTCTGTAACTCCTCTGATACCCTTTGACGTGATCTAATAGGCCCTGGGCCAAGGTCATATCCGCATCCGCCCTTGCTGAGTCCAGCGCTGAGATGCGCAAGCTGGGCACTGCGCACTGCCGCACGGAGCCGCTGGCATACATGCTGGATTCCGTAGGGCCGGGCAAATATTCATCTTCTTCCTCCCTCCCCTCCAATTCCCTTCTAGTGCCCATGTAATACCCCTCTAATGCGCCTCTGATGCGCCTTTAATGCCCCTCGAATACCCCACTAATGCCCTCCTGACACCCGTGTAATCCCCCCTAACACCCATCTGCCACGTCATCATCCACATAGTAGAACCCCCGTTTCTTGAGTGTAGAGGCATCACATGACGTAGCGAGCATTCTGTGTGCGGGCCGTAGGACTCGGAGACCGCGTACCCTGCCATAGTTGGGCCTGACGGCGCGCAATGCGGCACCCTCGAGGTCTCTGTCGTTCCCTCCATGCGAGACGGAACCCCATTAGACGAATCAGCCGCGGTTGACGACCCGAGTCAGCTCCTCGGAAAGCCGCTGTACTTCCTGGTCAAGATTAAGCGCGCAGCAGATCTGCCCCGCACCGCCGCGGCAGGGACTGTTAGATAGTGCTCGCCATGTCATATCATGTCATTTGACTCTTCAAACGAGGGTAACGAGGGTTCAAATGCGTTTCATGACGTCGCAAGCATTATCCAGCAGCCCCTACGCCGCGGCCGCCGCTGGAAAAAACGCCGAGCAGACCGACGCCCAGCGCCGCGCGGGGCGCCCGGCCACGGGCACCGTGACGGCGACGCTGCGGGTGCGGGCTTACACTCGTCCGCTGGTCAGCTCAACCAGAACACTATTCGCAAGATACGTTGGGTCGTTGCAGGGTTTGAGTGACAGAAACGGCTCAGGTTGAGCTGGGAAGTATACGAATGTAAGCCCCTGGCGGCGGGTGCGGTACCACGCCGACCTCGGACCCGGGTGGACTACGATCCACGCCACGCCCCCGTGTAACGTCGTCGCCGTGCATGAGTCCAAGGTGGGACCCCCAATACACCCCTAATGTACCCCTAATACACCCCTCATACAACCCTAATGCATCCCTAATACACGCCTGATACACCCCTAATACACTCCTGATATACCCCTAATCCATTCCTAATTCACCCCCAATGCACCCCTCATACACCCCCAGTATACCCCTAATGCACCCTCAACACAACCCCATTCCACCCCTTATGCACCCCTAATACACGCCTTATACACCCCTAACACATACCAAATGCACCCCTAATGCATCCCCAATACACCCCTAATACATCCCTGTCACACCCTGATACACCTCTAATACACCCCCATACACCCCGGTCACACCCCAATTACGCCCCTAATACACCTTTAATACACCCCTAACACACCCCTGTCACACCCCTCATACGCCCCTAAGACACCTCTGATACACCCCTAATGCACCCTTAATACACCCTTAATACACCCTACACCAAGGGGTCCGCCCGCTTCCGCGGGTTCAAGCGCGCTGATGACTCCAGGCCAGGCTCCGCGACGGCAGGGGCTTGCACCTGTCCACTTAACATTCAACCTGAGCCGTTCTTGTCCCATCAACTGCTCGGCGTATCCCACAAAGAGTGCTCACGTCAAGCCGGAAAGTGGACGAGTGTAAGCCCCTCCGCGACGGAGTCCGGCGCGGTGGCGGAGCTCAACTATGAGCGGACGCACATCTGTCCCATGGTCACGCCCGCGGTGCTGCAAGCGCTGGAGACCGGCCGGGTGGTGTTCGAGGTTTACCTGGCAGGGAGAGTGTTGAGAACTACGACGTTGAATAGACAAACTGAGTTCAAGCGTCACTGTCGGCAATGCCGCGGCATGTGTATTCACCCTGAATGTGAGTCATGCCCGAGCTCGGTTGAGTGCTTGTGCTCGAATGGCACCAGAGCCCTTAATTTAATTTACAGCTTACCGAAAGCTCCAATCATTAGACCCCTGTATCACCTGCTAATAATGCCCCCCCATATGTGCTCAACGACCCTACTACGTGAAGCAGGACGGGGTGTCAAACGAGGAGAGCGCGGCGAGTGAGGCGCGCGCGGTCGGTCGGCGGCGGCGCGCGGCGCGTGAGGGCACACCCCCCAGCCTGGACGCCGCAAGCAGCCCATACCCCCATCGCAGCAGCCCCCTGGCAGGCCCCTCTAATACCCCTCTAATACCCCTCTAATATCCCCCTACTACGCCTCTAATACCCCTCTAAAACCCCTCTAATACCCCTCTAGTACCCCTCTAGTACCCCTCTGATACCCCTCTAATACCCAAAAAAAATCCCCCTGGTTTAAGGATTCTCTAAATCAGATTTAGATAGTTCGACATTTGGCTCTACATCACAGAAAGACATTCCGTCGATTTATGAGTGTGAGACGCGTTATTCGGCCGGCAAAATAGACGAAAGAAAAACGATGCGCGTCCTGGTGCCATCGCGGCGATGCCGCGACAGCGCCGCGCTTCGCTCCAAAACTCGCGTTTCCTAGGAGGCAGTCCCGTTCACGTCGACGCTCACACCACTATTGCCCACTGACGCACTTTGAACAAACGTCGCACAATGGCGCTATGGCCGCGCAAACTGAGCACCAGGTGTGCTTGATTTTATTCGCCAAAAATACAGGTCTCAAAACAACAGCAGGGTACCATCAATGCAATGTATTTGATACAGCGGTTTGAAGAACGAAGCGCTTCGCGCATCGTTCTATATTGGGCAGAGGCCGGTCCTCTCGGTCCGCCCCTCTCCCTCGTGCGCAACAAGCAAAGCTAGTTCCGAATTGAGCAGCGAGAGACTTTTAGTTCCCGTTCTACAGCGCGCTAAGGTTGCTCTGCGGTAGGTACTTCTTGCTCTTCGGCTTGAGTTTGGTAAACCGAGCGCGGAGCGGCGTTGGTACGCGAGCCGGGCGTCGCGGCGAGCGCTGCGGGATACGGCGAGCGCTGCGGGACACGGTCGAAGGCGCGTTCGGTTTACGCGGGACCAGAATGAGCGGATCGTTTTCTCCCGTGGTCGAAATGTCGTGCTGAACTTCCGTCGTCACTAAATCACAGAAAGAGAAATCGGAGAATCCGCTGGAAAACGCCAATTCACTAAATCACAGAAAGAGAAATCTTAAATCCCAGTTATATTTTTGGGTCTAATACCCCAATTGGAGCAGCCCCCTGGCAGGCCCTGCTGATACTCCCCATGTCATAGGATACCGTTCAAATCGAGACACGAGGGTCTAAATCACGGGTTGTGACGTGGCAGTTGTGTTAATTGCCAGGCCTGACCCCTTACCTTTTAATTCAAGAGACGAGGGTCTAAAACGCGGGTCATGATGTGGTGGTTGTATATTATTTGCCAGGCCCTACCCTCTGCTGCGGGATGCCACGCCCTCGCCGCTCGCCGGCAGGGTCTCTAATACCCCTGCAATGCCCCTCTGATGCCCCTTTGAGGCCCCTCTACCAACCCCTCTAATTCCCACGGAATACCCCTGTGATATTCTTGTAATACCCCTCTAGTAGCCCTCCGATAGCCCTCTAAGACGCCTCTAATACCCCTCTAAGACGCCTCTGATACCCCTCTAAGACGCCTCTAATACACCTCTAAGACGCCTTCAATACCCCTGTATCAGGTCCCTAGAGCAAGGCGCGCCGCTCGCCATTGCCGGAGCTACTGCCAGAATCTCAGAGACGGGCGAGGAGGACGAGGGAGGCAGAGATATGTATAACGATAGTAATGACGGTAGCGGTAGCGGTAGGGGCATACACTCGTCCACTTCTCGGCTCAACGTCGCTCATTTGCGGGTTACGAGTGAGGAGCAAACTGATGCTTCAGCCTTGTCTAGATACAGGCTCTATCACTCGTTCTGCCGAAATTTCATTGACCAAAAACGCCTCATGTTGATCTGGAAAATGTACAAGTGGACGTCCCTCAGTATCGGTAGCGGTAGCGGTAGCAGCTCCCCCCTGTTTTCGGGCAGTGAAGCGGATGCGGAGGAGTGGGGTGATGCTCAAGAGGATTTGGTTACGCCAATGAAGAGCGACAAGCAAGCCACGGGCACAAATTACCTGCCGTCGGCGCTCAAGAACAAGTTCTACCCGAGCATGGAGGACGATGGGCTGGATAACGTGGATAACTACGACACCACCTTGTCCGTGGCGGACAACGCCAGTGTGCAGGGGCTTTCACTCGTCCACTCTTCAGCACAGCCTGAGCCATTTTGTCACTGAAGTTGCCCAATCTACACAGTACGATCCCCTCTACTTTGAGAAACTGGGGGGTAAGCCACACTGATTTACAGTTGTGGTTTGAATCACTCGAGAAGGCACTCAAACCGGTCGGCCGGGTGTCGGCCGGGATCCCAGAATCCGGTAGTGCCACACTGGACCCCCCAATGTCTTTAGGCAGAGGGGCGCCGACGTATCCCGCAGAAAGTGCTTCCGTTGAGCCGAGATGTGGACGAGTGTAAGCCCCTGGGGACGGGCAGGGTGGAGTGGATAGCTACGACACACAATTATCCGTGGACAACGGCAGCAGCGTGCAGGCTGGGTCTGACGGATAGTGCTCGCTACGTCATCATATGCATTCTGAACCCTCGTTTCTGGAGTAATATGGACAGTGCTCGCCACGTCATCGAACAAAATTTCAACCCTCGTTTCTTGAGTAAACCGGCATCCTTTGAAGTGGCGAGCACTATCACTGATGGGTAGTGCTCACCACGTTATGAAACGCATGTTGAACCCTTGTTTCTTGAGTAAAACGGCATCCTATGACGTGGCGAGCAATATTCATCAGTCCCTACGTGGAGGAGAATGATGACGCGTTCACCACCCCTTTCCCAGCGCCGCTCTCGGTGTACACCACCCCTCAGGAACTTTCATCTGAAGACGAAGGGAACTCGAGGCCGGCGTCGCCGCTCAAGCTGTTCAACCAGGTAGGACCTGGCAGCTATGGCCCCTATAATCGCCATTCAATACCCCTCTTAATACCCCGCGAACACCTCTCTAATACCCGTCTTCTACCCCTTTAATACCGCTCTGATACCGTCTCCGCTTAAGCTGTTCAATCAGGGAGGGCCTGATAGGTATTGCTCGTTGCTCGCCACGTCATACATCACCATGCAACTCAAGAAACGAGGGTTTAAACGAGAGACAAGGGACCCGTGCCTTGCAGAAAGCGCTCGCCACGCCCAAGGATGCCGTTTAATTCAAGAAATGATGGTTCAAGACGCGTTGAGGTGGCGAGCAACATGTGCTGGGCCCTTCAACCAGGGCGACGGCATGGCCGAAGCGCAGCCGACCGACGGCGCAGGCGTGGGCAGGGGCTTCGGGTCCTTCACTTCTCAGGGTGACGCAGGCGCGGGCAGGGGCTTGCACTCGTCCACTTCTCAGCTTAACCGTACTTAACCTGGGCCGTGTGGAGCTTACACTCGTCCACTTTTCAGCTCCACCTGAGCCGTGTTTCGTCACTTGAACCTGTCAAGCATACAGCGTATCTCACGAAACGTGCTCACGTGAAGCCGAGCAGGGGACGAGTGTAAGCCTCTGGATGACGGGGAGCAAAAGGATGAAGTCATCGACATTTTCTTCTCCCCTGAGCTCAAAAGTCCGCGGAGGAAGACGTGGGCAGGCGGGCAGCTGCCAGGCACGGGGGGTCATTGAGAGAAAGCACTCGACCGACGTTGAACCTCCTCCTCCTCCTCCACCTCCACCTCCACCTCCACCACATCCTTTTTCACCCCCTCCTCCACCCTCCTCCTACATCTCTTCCTCCGCGCGTCTGTATGAGGGGCTTACTGAGAGCAAACACTCGACCGACGATGAATCTTCCTTTCCTCCTCCACGCATCACTATAAGCATTCAACCTGAAGGTAAGTCATGCTCCAATGTCAGTAGAGCGCTTGTTCTCAACGACCCTCCTGACGGGCGTCGGCGAAGGCAACGTGGATACGGAAAACTTGGATAAAGTCAGTGCCCCGGCTCATCCAAACTTCACCCCAATTCGGACTGGGAGGAATTCAGATTCAGCGCAGTCAAAGGAGGTGATGCCAATGGCTACGTTGCCAGCGGCGAGGCAGGCGAGGATGAGTTTAGCCACGCCCGTCATGCCGAGCTTGGCGACGCCGCCCAAGCCGCGGGTCAGCGTGGTGGGTGCAGCGCTTAACATTGAGGTGAGACCGGCCACACCGGAGACGCGGAGCAGGCGGCACAGTACGGGAGGGGCAGAGTCGCCCACGGATATGGACGCGGCAGGTGAGGGCGACCTCGATCGGGTGCCCACTGACACCACTGGCAGGGGCTTACACTCGTCCACTTCTCAACCCGACCTGAGGGGTTTTTGTCACTGACTGACTGAGACCACCCAACGTTTGAAGCTCAAGGGATCTCGGGGGGATAGCAAGGAGGTAGTAAGAGGGTATGATGGGGTATGTATGGGTTATATACCACAAGTAGAGTGTAATGTTGATCTGACATGTGGACGTGTGTAAGTCCCTCGCGGTCGGGGCAAAGTCGGTCCTCCCCCATTGGGCGGCGGTGGCGAAAGTGGCGGCGGGGCGGTGCACGTTGAAACCTGTTGACACCTGTGTTGAAAGCGCCCGGTCTACAGCGATCAAAACTGAAATAAGGTAGACTGCTTTTAAGTTTTGCTTTCCATTTCAACTCACGTCCCTACATTGCGGCGAAGGCGGGGACGTGGACCAGGGCGGTACAGGAGGCGGCAGCAGAGTCAGCAGCGGCGGCGGCTGAAGCACGGTTGTCGTCAGGGGCGGGGTCGAGGGAGGAGGCGGCGGGCGACGGCGATCTATTGAGTGGTGAAGGAGTTGATGATGAGGGAGTAGTCTCACCACGGCTTCGGAAACCGAAGAGTCCGAGGTATGGCGGTGCAATTTGAAACCAAATGGACACCGTTCTGAAACCGAATGAAACCCGTGTTGAAACCAAATTAAATCAGATGGAGCCCGTGTTGACACCAAATGGAGCCCGTGTTGAAACCAAATGAAATCAGATGGACCCCGTGTTGGAATCAAATGTACCCCGTGTTGAAACCAAATGAACCCTGTGTGAGGACCGAATGAACCCCGTTCTGAAACCAAATGAACACCGTGTGGAAATCGCCTGGTTGCAGCGCTTGAAACATAAATGTGATGAACTGCTTTAAAGTTTCGATTTCAATTTTCAACTTGCGCCTCTACACAAAGGAGGTCTTCGGCAGGGGCTGACACTCGTCCACTGCTCAGCTCGGCCCGAGCCGTTTCTGGTCACTGAAGCCACAGCAGGCGTTCACTTCTCAGCTCAACCTGATACATTTTTGCCGATGAGACCTCTGAAATTAGCCCACACAAAAAGTGCACACGTCAAGCCGAAAAGTGGACGTCTGTGCTCCACAAAAAGTGTTTACGTCGAGCTGAAAAGTGGACGAGTGTCAGCCCCTGTCCTTCGGCGCCCTCTGAGCTCCTCCCAAGGACCGCCCGCAATTCTAGCGTGGAGCTGTCGGCAGGAGCTTGCACTCGTACATCTCTCATCTCGACCTGAGCCGTTTCTCTGTCCCTGAATCCACCCCTATAATGGGCACCTGGCCCCCCTCGGCAGACATATCCCTCAGAAATTGCTCGAGTCAAGCTGAAAAGTGGACGAGTGTAAGGCCCTGGGTGTCGAGTCTGGAGATGCCGTTCTCATCGCCACTGAAGTTCACCCCGCGAGACTCCTACGTCGGTGGGCCGAGGAACTCTGTTGTCGGGGGCGGAGCGCCCACCCCCACGCAAGTCGCCCGCAACCCGAGTGTGGAGCTGTATGGGGGAATCACCGAAGCTGACGATGCCAAGCCCGCGTCAGCGTCGCCGGCTCCGGAGCTCAGACCTGTGTCACCGGCACTGATACCTGCAGCCAAACCCATGCCACTGATGGCAGGGGCTCACACTAGTCTACTTTTCGGCTTGACTTTTCGGCTTGACCTTTCGGCTTGATGTGAGCATTGTCTGTGGGATACATTGCATGGTCACACCCCGTTTCAGTGACAAAACAGCACAGTTTGACGAGTGGAAGCCCCTGGTTCCCGGCACCGATACTTACATCCAAACCTGTGTCACCGTTGGCGGCGAGGGCGGCGGCGGCGGCCGCGGCGCGGGCAGCGCCGCCACGACTCGATGTGGGTGGTGCGTCGGATGTGGCGGGGTCGAGCGACCTCGATGGATTGGCGGGTGTGTATTCTCCGGCGGAGGAGGCTGCGTTGGCGGCGGCGAGGTCAGCAGGGGCACCGTGGACGGGCGTGTCACCGACAGGGACACTTTCTCCAGACACGCCAAATATCCCTGACCTCGCTGCCGTCGCGGCTGCCAAAAAGCTCGCTGCTACCGCCGTGAAGAAGAAGAAAACGGGTTCGGCTTGCGCGGTGATGTGACCGGCGTTAGCATTCGCGCTCAACTGTTTGAACTTTAGCGTTAGCTTTCGCACTCAACTGTTTCAACTTTAGCGTGAAAGATGCGTTTATAGAATCAACTTTGGACAGGAAGGAGCATTGGAAAAAGTGCATCGTCATAAGTCACATTCATCATCATTTGGCACTATCGTCGACGTCCCCATCGCCGACCCTGGCAAAATATGGAGTGTCCTGGGTATTCAGCTGCGGCAATCGGCTTCAGACGGATATAGGAAGGTTGTCGGAATATCCCTTCGTTGCAGCCAGGTCACGCGTCGCCGCGGTCCACGGACAGCCGTGCTCCCGCGCCCACCTCAGCACATCCATGTGCCCGACCGAAACGGCGTCCGAGCATGTTGCCGCGTCCCACGGGCAGTGGTGCTCCCGCGCCCACTTCAGCACCTCCAGATGCCCGTGCTCAGCTGCGTATGAGCACGTCCCTGAATCCCAAGGGCAGCCATGCCCCCGCGCATACTGCAGCACGTGCAGGTGCCCACCCCCGGCGGCATGCCGGCACGTGTACTCATTCCACGGGCACCCATGCTCGTGCGCCCACCTCAGCACATCCAAGTGCCCACCATACGCGGCGGACAAACACGTCTGCCCTGTCCAGTCGCACCCACGCTCCCGTGCCCACTGCAGCACCTCCAGGTGCCCATTCAAAGCAGCCCACGCGCACGTTCTAGAGTCCCAAGGGCAACGGCGCTCCCAAGCCCACTTCAGAACCTCCAGGTGCCCGCCCCTAGCGGCGCACTCACAGATGTTCTCGTCCCACGCGCACCCTCTCGCCTTGGCCCACGCCAGCCGCTCGACGGACCCGACAAAGTCCCCCACCCTGAACATCAGCGGCCCTCCATCGGTGCCCTCGTCGTCGCTATCGTCGCTCCACCTCTCCACCTCCTCCTCCTGCTGCGGCTCCTGCGGCACGCCAAAGGCCACCACCGCCGCGCGGCACGCGCGCCCCGCCTGCCCGAACAGCACCAGGTCCGTGGGGTCCAGCCGCGACAGCACTTCCGCCGCGAGCACCTCGGGCACCTTCTCAAGCAGCCCCGCCCCGAGCAGCGGCGACGGGTAGGCTATCAGCCCCGCCTCCCGCAGCCTGAGCAACAAATCGTCCTCCCCAATCTCGGCATCCCCCAGCAGTTCGGCGAGCACGCCCGCCGGGCGCACGACGTAGCGGTCCGGGATTAGATCGGTGGCGGCGGCAGAAGCGGCGAAGGCGGGGGCTTGCATGGCGGAACTTTGCGGCGCGCCGTTGTTGTGCGACGGTTGTGGCGCGAGTTGAAAATCAGCGATCGGCCGGACATATTACGACCGACCTTTCTGGGGTATAGCGCAATAGCGCTGAAGCCGTTGCGAGGGGCTTATTCACGCGCGCACGCAGCGGCGGGGGTGACACGGCGGCCCGCTTGGGTCAGTGCATCAGGGCGCAGCGGAAACCGAGCATACACCCTCACCCAGCGCTGGGCTAACTTTGCGTCCGGACGTGCGGACCGGGTCCGGTTCCAATCACCACCATCGTCTGCTGCGGGGTGCCGTGTACGTTCGTCCAGCTGTGTCAAGTAGTAAACCGGGATTCATCGTAACGAGGTACTCGTGGGAGCTACCGCCGCTGGGGTCTCGCAGTGAGACGGTCGATAAGCCCTAGGGCACAGGCGCAGCCTCCACTGCCGATTGATCCTAGGAAGCCTCGGCGGCATTGCGCCGTGGTAGGATGGGCGGGGATGGCATGTGGAGCAACGACAACGACAACAACGGCTACGGTGCCTTCTCTTCGGGCTTCGCAGGCGGCACCCACGCGACGATGCGCGGCGGGCCCTCGCACTCGCGCCGCGGCGGCGACGACGTCGAGGTGGACGTGTTGGGCAGGGGGAGTCATTGAGGACACGCACTCTACCAACGATGAATCGAACAACCGAGTCCGCGCGACTGGGCATTGGGCACCCTCGTGGTAAGTCAAGCTCCGACGTTGGTCGAGTGCTTGTTCTCAACGACCCTCCGGCTGGGCCTCCTCGCCGGTGAGGACTTCACGTCGGACGATCCTCTGCTGCCCGACGCGCGCTTACTGGAGGCGCCACTGCCGCTCACGGTGCACTTGACCGTCATGGTGGTGGGCAGGGGCTTGCACTCGTTTTTTTTGTTACCTTCTCCAGCTCAACTTGAGCACCTTTGCGTGGTTACCATTGAGGTCTCATGGACGAAACAGCTGGCAGTTAAGCTGCAAAGAGAACGAGTACAAGAAAGGCTGGGCGGAGGGTGCGGCAAGTGTGTGAGTGAGGGTGAAGTGGTGCACTGTGAGCAATCAGTCAGGGAACGAGTGTGAGCCCCTTGTGGTTGGCGAAGCGGGCATCGGGAAGAGCACCCTGGCGCACTTCATCAACGAATCGATGCCGAGCCACGCCGGGCACATCCGGCGTAAGATGCCGCCGCCGACGGGGGAGACCATCGAGTTTGATGAGAGCCGCCGCTTCGTCATCAACCTGCCGCCGACCCACGGCGGCGGCGGCAGGGACTTACACTCATTCCCATGTCAGCTCAACTGCTTGTCATTTGGTCCCTGTGTCCCTGCTATCGTGAATCCACTAACATTTAACCCGCCTCATACCTCGAAGATACTTACTTATGAGTATACTTGTCGAACTAGGCTAGTGCTGGCGAGGGGGGGTATGAAGCTAGCTTAGATTAGCCTAATCTAGGATTAGTCGTTAGTGGTTAGCGGTTAGTGGTTAGTGGTTAGACAGGGGCCTAAAATATGGCGGGCGTAAACTAGGCTAGTTTAGCCTAGTTTAGGGTTAGTATCCTACTTGGTTAGTTTTAGGGGCGACAAGCATACTTGTGAGCGAATCTGACACGGGAAAGAGTGTAGGGCCCGAGGCGGCGGCGGCGGCATGCGGGAGGCGGGCACTACCGTCATTGTTTACCTGGTAGGGCGGTGCAGGTTGACCCTAGATTGACCCCATGTTGAAAGTGCCTGTTGCAGCTTGACCCCAGGTCGACCCCAGGTTCACCACAGGTTGACCCCCGATTGAAAGTACCTGGTTACAGTGCTTGAAACTTAACTATGATGATCCGCTTTCAATCTTTAATTTCAAAACCGACTTGCGCCCCTAAAATTGGGTGGACTCACCCCCCGCATACGGCGACACGCTGGACCCGCGAGACAGCATCGCACGAATCCGCCGGTACGTGGACGATGCGTTGGAAGAACGTGCGGACCCCGCCTCGGCCCTGCGCCGCCACCCAATGGGCGGCGGCGGTGGCGGTGGTGGTGGCGGCGGCAGCGGGCTTGGCAGCGGCGGCAGAAGCGACGGATACAGCGGCGGCTTCGATGGCGCTGGCAGTGGCGATGGCGGTGTCGGTGGCAGCGGCGGTGAGGCCCGCGGTCCCCCGCGCGGTCGTGGCAAGACCTCAGGGTTCGACTGCCGCGTGGACATGGCCCTATGCCTGCTTCCCCCGCGGCGACCACAGGAGCCAGAGGCAGGGGCTTTGACGCGTCCACTTCTCAGCTCAATGTGAGAACTTTTTGTGGGATACGTTGGGTGGTGTCACAGAGTTTCAGTGACGCAAAAACAGCTCAATACTGTCAGATTGTGAGCTGGTAAGTCGACGCGTATAAGCCCCTGGTCATAGGTGGAGCTGATGCGCCAGCTATCCATGGTCACCACGGTGGTGCCAGCTATCGCCAAGGCCGATTCTCTGACGCCGCCCGAGCTCGCCGCGCTTCGGGCAGGGGCTTTCACTCGTCCACTTTCCTACCGTTTATGTCATTGGCAGACTCATGCCACCCAGCGTATCCCACACAAAGTGTATGATGTCGAGCTGAACTTCTGGACGAGTGTAAGCCCCTGGCTTCGGGCCGACGTGGTGGAGGCGATCGAGGTTGAGGGCATTCCATGCGTCGATCTGGCAGGAGAGGTTCGCGAGAGGCGGGCGGCGGCGGGGGCAGGGGCGGGAACATCGTATAGTGGTGGAAGCGGCGGCGAGGGCGGGGGCAGTGGCAGGGGGGTTATTGATGATAAGCACTCGACATATTTTGTCTCTCCTCCTCCTCCCCGCGCGTATTCATGAGCATTCTCCCTGAAGGTCCGAATGCTCCGATCTTGGTGGAGTGCTTGTTGTCAATGACCCTCCTGAGTGGCGTGGACGGCACGGATGCGGTGTTTGCTCTTGTTGGGGGCACGGTGTTTGAAGGCGGACAGGCGGCGCGCGTATATCCCTGGGGTACGTGCCTCCCGGGGGGCGGCGCCGCGACGGCACCCGCGGGTCTGGATGACCTGGTGTCCGCGTTGATGTCCGCGGAGGGCGTGGCGCTGTTGAAGGCAGGGGCTTCCACTCATCCACTGCTTAGCTAAAACTGGGCCATTCTGGTCTCACAAGCTGACGCCACCCAGCTGTTCCCATAAATGGTGCTTACGTTGAGCTGAAAACGTGGATAAGTGTATGCTCCTGGTTGAAGGCACGGACAGAGACGGCGACGGCGGCATGGGGCGCGGCGGCGGCAGAGGGTAGGACTGCCAGGGAGTTGGCGGCGGCAGCAGCGGCGGATGTGGAATTTGGCGCGGCAGCGGCGGCGGCGGGGGCGACTGCGTTCAATGCGAAGCCGTCACACAGCAAGAACCGGCGAAGCGTCGGTATTGGAGGAGTAATCGATAGAATATACACAGCACTATGCATCAGTAGAATATTTGAGGCTGTTTGGACGGCGGTCGGGTTGTTTCGTGCCGCGCTGACGAGGTGGGCCGGGGCGTCTGGCGGTGACAAGGGTGGTGGCGGCGGTGGGGGCGGCGGCGGGGGCGGCGGTGGTGGGGACAGCGTGGGTCCGTCAGGGGGCTGGCTTCGCACCGCCCGGCGGCAGCGAGCGGCACGCGACGCATTGATGAGTGCTAAGGGCGGCGGCAGCGGCGGCGGAATTAAGGGTAACCTCAAAGGTAAGGCGGAGCAGGTTGAACCCGGATTTGACCGCGCTCGGTTTCAGCCATTGAAGCTAAAATGTGCTAAGAGTTTGAACTGCCTGAAGACTTTGGTGTCCACTTCAACTTGCGCCCCTTCACATCGGCAACACTGCATGGGACGTGGCGTTACGAACTTTTGGGGGGTCGCGGCTAGCTCGCTTCGGCCTGGCACGCGGCATGCAGGGGGCGGTGTTCGCCGGCCTGTTTGTGCTTTGCTGTGGCGCTACGTTACTGGCGTCGCTGCCGGCGGAGCCTGTAACTATGGGACACGGGATGTTAATGAATAGCCGCGGGTTGCCTTCAGCTCTGGCGGCAGCACATGGGGTAGGAGGGTGGTCGGTTGGCGCGCCGACTCCTCAGGGAGGGGAGCGCGGAGGAGCGGGATTTTTTGGAGGGCGGAGGACGGGTGGTGGCACATTTGAGGACGTGGCGGGGGCACCCTGGGTAGTATACCCGGCTTTCGGCGAGGCAGAGGGCTTAAATATGGGCGCCGACGCCGACGCTGACGCCAATGGTGCCACGTTCGCCATCGCTGAAACGAGCGCCGCGGGGGCGTTTGAGGTGCACTTACTGGAAGCCCCCGGCGGCGGTATCAACGCGGCAGAGGTTCGGTTGGAGGTACGCGCTGCGCCGGGGGCGCCGGCGCGACTCGCCGTGGTGAGGTGGTGCACGTTAAATCCTTGTGAAATGCACTCTGAAGGCACCAGGTTGTAGCGCTTGAAACTGTTACATGATGAACCGCTTTCAAACATTGCTGTCAATTTCAACTTGCGCCCCTACACCGTGGCGCGCGTGTTGGCCGCCCCCGGTGCGCCGGGCTGCACGCCATACGTGGCCGCACCTCCTTCTCGGGGCGGGCTTCTGTACCAGACTGTGGACGGCAAGGCGTACACTCGTCCACTTTTCGGCCCAACGTATGCGCTTTTGGCGGGATACGCTGGGTGGCGTTTGCGGGGTACGATGGGTGGCGTAAGTGACAAAAACGGCTAAGGTTGAGCTTGAAAGTGGACGAGTGTAAGGCCCTTGAGGACGGTCGAACGCCTGCGGGCCCTCCTCTGGGTGCCGGATCACTGCTGTCGCACCCCGGTCGCTTGTTCATTTACATCCCCCCGTTGTGCCGGCCTGACATCGGCGGTGGCGGTGGTAAGAAAGGAGGTAGCGCCGACGTCAGCATCCACAACACTACTTCAGTCAACGGGCGCTGCTTCGAGGACTTATCTGTTGCGCTTCCGTGCAGCGCGCGAAGGACTGAAAGGGCCGGGCCGGGCGGAGGCGCATCGATCGAGGCAGCGCCGAGGCAGGGGCTCACACTCGTCCACTTCTCAGCTCAGCCTGAGCCGTGTTTGTCACTGAAACCACCCACAATACACCCAATGTATCTCACAAAGTTCTCTGCTGTTGAGCTGAAAAGTACGAGATTAAGGCTCTGCACTACGGCTGCGAGTGCGCGTGGAGGGACGGCCTGCGCCAGCGGTGAAGGCCTTAGGGTTTAGGGCAGTGGACGAAGGCGGTGCGGGCGATGACGTCACGGCGGCGGCAGCGGCGGGTCGTTTGGCACCGTACTTCACCGCGCCCGGAA
>Ga0307489_10000085_pt1 | contig 46026 bp, 38 predicted proteins | sample SB12metaG_FD_202247 | JGI IMG/M metagenome (GOLD analysis project Ga0307489, IMG submission 202247) | Sea-ice brine microbial communities from Beaufort Sea near Barrow, Alaska, United States - SB 1.2 | ecosystem: Environmental > Aquatic > Marine > Coastal | place: USA: Alaska | collected... | reverse complement strand
CCATGCGATTGATCTAAAAAGATCCTCTTTAGTTTATAGGCTACTTGTTGATGGCTTTGGTTTATTTTGGATCGCTTTTTTCTTTGTTTGGTTTTGGTCACGTAGTGGACAAACCTTAGGAATGAAGGCTTGGCGTTTAAGAGTACAAAATCAAGACGGTACGCGAATATCAAAGATTACTGCCACAGCACGTTTGTTGCCTACGTTATTGGGTCTTGGTAATTTAATCGTATTGTTTGATAAAAAGAATAAACTGAGTTTGCAAGACAGAGTGACAAATACTGAGGTGGTGGTTTTATCTTTAGAAGAAAATAAAGGCCGATTATAATAAACAGCCTGCGATAAAGTCTATATTATTGATTTTTATTGGGCTTTCTTCATGAGGTAAATCGAAATACTAACAAATATCACGCTGGGCATTAATGCCCCTAGCAAGGGGGGAAACTGGTAGACCAAACTGAGTGAACCTAACACCTGATTACTGATATAAAATAATATTCCAGTAAAAACCCCCATCATAATTCTTGCGCCCATTGATACTGAGCGCAACGGACCAAAAATAAATGACAGCGCAACTAATAACATTACCCCAACAGAAATAGGTTGCATAATTTTACGCCAAAAGGCTAATAAGTAACGACTTTGATCTTGATTATTCGCACTTAAATAATCAAGGTAATTTAATAAACCACGAATCGATAATGACTCAGGCTTAACCGTTACTACGCCAAGTTTTTCAGGCGTTAAGCTTGAAATAATACTTTTTTCGATCGCTGTTTTAGTGGTGATTTTTTTTGCTTCTATATAGGTTTCTTTAACATTTGATAATTTCCATGAATTATCTTGATAAAGTGCTGACTCAGCAGACAACCAACTATCTAACTTTAACTGTTGATTAAATCGATATACTTGTACATTTTTCAATCGACCTTTATCTTCTACTTCGCCGATATGCAAAAAATTATCGCCATCTTTAGCCCAAACACCATTTTTAGCTGAAATGAGGCTACCACCTGATATTGCTTGAGCTCTTACTTGTCTGGCTGCTACCTCTCCTGGAGGAGCGAGCCATTCGCCCACCATCATACTAATTAAGATAAGAACCGTGGCAGTTTTCATTACAGACTTAATAATATCAAGCTTTGATAAACCAGCCGCCTGCATCACAACTAATTCGCTATTACTGGCCAGCATACCAATACCGATTAAACCACCAATAAGTGTTGCCATCGGAAAGAATACTTCAACATCTCTTGGAATAGCATACAGCACATAAAGTGCGGCATGAGAGACATCATAATTGCCCCGTCCAACAGCTTTCATTTGTTCAACAAATTTAATAATGCCACCAACGCTGACAAAAACTACAAGAGTAATGAAAGTGGTTGAAGCTAAAATCCGGCCAATGTAGCCATCAAGAATACGCATTATTTCGTTCCTTTTTTATGGCTAATTTTAACCCTATTTCTTTTTGGCATTTTTGCTTTAAATTTTAAGCCACTAGTGCGCCCTTTTATTAACAAACTTGCCCCTGTAATAAAAGCACCAAGATGAATGGGCCATAAGCCAATAAAGCTTGGAAAAACACTCGACTCCAATGCAGAGCGCATAGATATTAGTAATAAAAAGTATCCTAAAAACAACATCAGCGCAGGTAAAATTTTGCCAAACTTACCTTGTCTAGGGTTAACCACACTCAATGGTACAGCAACTAGAGTCAAAATTAGGCAAGCTATAGGAAAGGCAATTCGCCACTGAATAGCCGCTTTAGATTCCGATGATGTTTCATCAAATAATTGTTCCGTAGAAATAGCACTTAACTTTCTGCGGCGTTGTTCCACTTTTTGGTCTTCAATTTGAATGTAATATTTAGAAAACTCAACGGTTCTAAATTCGTCAGTTAACGCATCACTTTGATAACGAATACCATCTTCTAATACTAATTTTTGAGAGCCTGAGTCTTCTTCAATAACCCAGCCTTTATTTGCATAAACTAAACTTGAACTTATAACACTTTCATTAGTGGCATTTTCATCCGGTAGTTGAGCAACAAACACTTTTTCCAGGGTGTTGTCATCCCTATTTTTGTCATGAATAAAGACCACCGAGTTTTCATCGCCTGTTGTTTGAAAACGTCCAGCCACTAAAGTGCTTAAACCAGAATCTGCAGCCAACTGATCTTTAATTTGCACTTCATATTCTGCCGCCATCGGGGCTAAGTATAAGGTAAATATTCCAGTAACAGTCGCGGTTAACAAGCTTAAAATAAGAGTAACACGCACCACATACCATTCACTTACACCACAAGCATGTAACACGGTCATTTCATTATCGGCATAGACTCGACCATAGGCGAGTAATACACCTAAAAAAAGACTCAGTGGTAACAACATTCCGGCCAAATCAGGGATATTAAGCGCAATAAAGGTCATGACCAATTGGCCAGGAATACTTCCATCAGAGGCATCGTCAAGTACGCGAACAAACTTTTGGCTGATAAAAATAGTCATCAACACAATAAAAACAGCCGCTTGGGTTTTAGCAACTTCTTTTAATAAATAACGGAAAATAATCAATTGAGCCTCAAAGACATATTTTATTGATTCAGGGAAAGTCTCATATATTTGCTATTTTGACCCAGATCAGTCTTGTTTTCAATGTGATAGACAAACAAGTTTAGAATAGCTGTCAATTATAAGTTTAGATGGGTAAATAATTGACTAAATAAATCTTCAAATACAGATGAAAACTTAGTTTTTCCCTGACATTACATTCTTTTTTGAGTAGACTGGTTGTTTCTATAAGTCATTTATTTATAAATCATCTTAAAATTTCAATGTATATAGCTATAATTATAGCCCTAAGCCTTTTAAACAGATTTATAATATTGATGGTTAAAAAACACTTTGACCTTGTTTATTAGGGATAATTTAATGCACTTAGTGCCAAAGGAGATCTCATGGAGTTCAATGTAAAAAGTGGAAGCCCAGAAAAGCAACGCAGTGCATGTATCGTGGTCGGTGTATTTGAACCTCGCCGTCTTTCAGGTGTTGCTGAGCAGCTTGATGAAATCAGTGAAGGTTATATCAGCAATTTATTGCGCCGTGGTGATTTAGAAGGAAAATCAGGCCAGATGTTATTATTGCATCATGTTCCAAACATTTTAAGTGAGCGTGTATTACTTGTTGGTTGTGGTAAAGAACGTGAGTTAGACGAGCGACAGTATCGCCAAATTATCAGTAAAACTATTAATACCTTAAATGAAACAGGGTCGATGGAAGCCGTTTGTTTCCTATCAGAATTACACGTAAAAGGTCGAGATACTTATTGGAAAGTACGCCAAGCCATTGAATCTACTAAAGATTGCCTGTATAGCTTTAATAGTTTAAAAACACGTATTGAAGAGCCTCGTCGCCCACTTCGTAAAATCACTTTTAATGTACCAACTCGTCGTGAACTCGCTATTGGCGAGCGAGCCGTTGCGCACGGTTTAGCGGTTTCTGAAGGTATTACCACCTGTAAAAACGTGGCTAATATGCCACCAAATATCTGTAACCCTGCTTATTTGGCTGAACAAGCACAAATCCTTGAAAACGATTATGAGAGCATTAGTACACATATTGTAGGTGAGAGTGAGATGGAAGAGCTCGGTATGGGCTCATACCTCGCTGTTGGCCGCGGCTCTGTCAATGAGTCAATGATGAGTGTTATTACACACCATGGCGGGAACGATGACTCTGCGCCAATTGTTTTAGTGGGCAAAGGCGTTACTTTTGATAGTGGAGGTATTTCACTTAAACCTGGCGCTGCTATGGATGAAATGAAATATGATATGGGGGGGGCCGCAAGTGTATTAGGGACTATGCATTCAATTGCCGAGCTTAACCTACCTATTAATGTCATTGGTGTGTTAGCCGGTTGTGAAAATATGCCGAGTAGCAACGCTTATCGCCCAGGTGATATTTTAACTACAATGTCAGGCCAGACGGTTGAGGTATTAAATACTGATGCTGAGGGACGTTTGGTATTATGTGACGCGTTAACTTATGTTGAGCGCTTTAACCCTGAATTAGTCATTGATGTAGCAACGCTAACGGGGGCTTGTGTCGTTGCTTTAGGTAAACATGCCTCTGGACTATTAAGTACGCACAATCCGTTAGCACATGAGTTGCTAAATGCCTCAGATCAAAGTGGCGATCGTGCTTGGCGTTTACCTTTATGGGACGAATACCAAGAGCAACTTGAAAGTCCTTTTGCTGATTTTACTAACCTTGGTGGTAAGGGTGCAGGTACCATTACCGCCGCTTGTTTCTTGGCTCGTTTTACGAAAAAATATCACTGGGCACATTTAGATATTGCTGGTACCGCATGGCGAGGTGGTGGTAAAGACAAAGGTTCTACTGGGCGTCCTGTGAGTATGTTAACGCAATTTTTATTAAACCGTTCAGGTCAAGAACAAGGCGAATAAACCGATGCAGGCAAGAAATACTCAAGTGATGTTTTATCAACTTGCTGAAGATGAGAGCGAAGAAAATTCGCTCTCTCATCAAGCTTGCCTACAAGCTGCTTTTTTTTATCGTCAAAAACAAAAAGTATTTATCTACAGCAAAGACCAAGAAAAAGCGCACGACATTGATGAAATGCTCTGGGCTTTTGACGCCAACAGCTTTGTCCCTCATAACCTTAAAGGTGAGGGCCCAAGTTACGGTGCTCCAGTAGAAATAAGCTGGCAGGCACCAACAGGACGTCGACCGGTATTAATTAATTTAACTGATACGGTACCGGATTTTGTTAGTCAATTTTCACAAATTATTGATTTTGTGCCAAATGATGAAACATTAAAACAATTAGCTAGAGAACGCTTTAAGGCATACCGTCAATTAGGTTTTACCGTAGGTAATCAAGTGATAACTACGCAATAAAGACAAAAGCCTAAACAACACATTTAACATAATGACTATTACGGAAATTCTGATGGATAAAACGTTTAACCCCTCTGACATCGAACAATCCCTCTATCAAACGTGGGAGGACAAAGGTTATTTTAGCCCAACAGGCGAAGGTGAAGCTTACTGTATTGCTATCCCCCCCCCTAATGTCACCGGTAGTTTACATATGGGTCATGCTTTTCAGCAAACCATTATGGATACCTTAATTCGATACCAACGAATGCAAGGTAAAAACACCTTATGGCAAACTGGCAGTGATCATGCCGGTATAGCAACACAAATGGTGGTTGAACGTAAAATTGCTGCAGAAGAAGATAAAACTCGTCATGATTACGGACGTGAAGCTTTTGTTGATAAAGTTTGGCAGTGGAAAGAAGAGTCTGGCGACACTATCAGTAAACAAATGCGCCGTTTAGGTAATTCCATTGACTGGTCGCGTGAACGTTTCACTATGGACGATGGCATGTCTGAAGCGGTACAAGAAGTTTTTGTCCGTTTATTCGAAGATGACTTAATTTATCGAGGTAAGCGCCTAGTTAACTGGGATCCTAAATTCCACACCGCGATTTCAGACTTAGAAGTAGAAAACAAAGATAAAAAAGGCCATATGTGGCACTTACGTTACCCATTAGTTGATGGTGAAACAACAACTGAAGGTCTTGATTATATTGTTGTAGCCACAACTCGTCCCGAAACAATGCTAGGTGATACCGGTATTGCAGTGAACCCAGATGATGAGCGTTATAAACACTTAATTGGTAAGAAGGTCCTTTTACCCTTGGTTAACCGCTTGATTCCAATTATTGGTGATGACCATGCTGATATGGCAAAAGGAACAGGGTGTGTAAAAATAACCCCTGCCCACGATTTCAACGATAATGAAGTGGGTAAACGTCATAACTTACCACTCATTAATATTTTTGATAAAAACGCCGCTATATTAGACGCTGCTGAAATTTATGATCATAAGGGTGCAGTATCTTTTGCCTACAGTACTCAATTACCAGCTGAATTTTCTGGGCTCGATCGTTTTGTTGCCCGTAAAGCCATTATTGCTCAGTTTGATGAGCTAGGGTTATTAGTTGAAGTAAAAGATCATGACTTGGTTGCCCCTTATGGTGATCGCTCAGGTGTTATCATCGAGCCACTTCTAACAGACCAATGGTATGTGCGTGCTGAAAAGTTAGCCGGCCCTGCGATTGACGCAGTAAAAGATGGTCAAATTGAGTTTGTACCAAAACAATACGAAAACCTTTATTTTTCTTGGATGAATGATATTCAAGACTGGTGTATTTCACGCCAACTTTGGTGGGGACACCGTATTCCAGCATGGTATGACGAAAACGAAAAAGTTTATGTTGGCCGCACAGAAGAAGAAGTACGCGCAAAAAACAATATTGCCGATAGCATGATATTAAAACAAGACGATGATGTCCTTGATACTTGGTTCTCATCAGCTTTATGGACATTCTCAACGTTAGGATGGCCTGAAAAAACCGAAGATCTTAAAACCTTTCATCCAACTGATGTACTGGTTACCGGATTTGATATTATATTTTTCTGGGTTGCCCGCATGATCATGATGACCATGCATTTTATCAAAGATGAAAATGGTAAAGCACAAGTACCTTTTAAAAAAATCTATATGACCGGACTGATTCGCGATGAAAATGGCGATAAGATGAGTAAATCTAAAGGTAATGTTATTGATCCCCTCGATATGATTGATGGGATATCTTTAGATGATTTATTGAAAAAACGTACCGGTAATATGATGCAGCCTAAACTTGCTGCAAAAATCACTAAATTAACTCAAAAAGAATTTCCAGAGGGTATAGAATCTCATGGCACTGATGCTCTTCGTTTCACACTAACATCAGTTGCTACCACAGGTCGCGATATTAGTTGGGATATGAAACGCCTTGAGGGCTACCGTAATTTCACCAACAAATTATGGAACGCTAGTCGTTATGTACTGATGAATACCGAAGAGCATGATTGCGGTGCCGATGGCGGTGATATGGAGTTTTCACTTGCTGATCGCTGGATCTTAGGACAGTTTCAACAAACAGTTAAAACCGTTCATGAGTCCTTTGATATTTTCCGTTTTGATTTAGCCTCACAAGCTTTATATGAGTTTACTTGGAATCAGTTTTGTGATTGGTATTTAGAATTAACTAAACCAGTATTTGCTCCTAGTCAAGCACAGCAAGAAAGTGAAGCGCAACAACGAGCAACTCGACATACATTAGTCAATGTTTTAGAAGGTTTACTTCGGTTAATGCACCCAATAATGCCATATATTACGGAAACAATTTGGCAACGTGTTGTCCCTATGACTAACTTTATCAAAGAAAAGGGTAGCAAGCATGGTGATAGTATCATGGTACAAAGCTTCCCAGAATTTGACGAGGGTCAGTACGACCAACAAGCCATTGATGACTTGGAGTGGGTTAAACAATTTATTGTTGCTATTCGTAATATTCGTGGAGAAATGAATATTTCGCCAGCAAAAGCACTACCGGTATTGCTTAGAAATATCAATACCAACGATCAACGTCGTTTAGATGAAAATCAGCAGTTTTTAAGTGCGCTAGCTAAGCTTGAGACAATCACTATTTTAACCGATAAGGATGAAGCACCATTATCAGCATCAGCCTTCATTGGTAACTTAACCATACTTATCCCGATGGCAGGTTTGATTGATAAAGATGCTGAAATAGCACGTTTAAATAAAGCCATTGATAAACTTAATCAAGACGCTCAACGAACGCGTGGTAAATTAAGTAACGAAAGGTTTGTTAGCAAAGCGCCTGAGGTGGTAATCAATAAAGAAAAAGCTAAACTTGAAGAAGCTGAGTCGGCTTTGGAAAAGTTAATGGCTCAAAAAGCAGATATCGTAGCAATGTAGACGTGTTGTAAACCCATTAAAAATATAAGCCAACGTAATTGTTGGCTTTTTATTTTATTCAGAATAAAAAAGTAGTAATCTAAATGGAATTTTTTGAAGAATCTTAAAAACAACTATGCTAGACTACGCTGGCGTTGAGTTTTTATGTTGCGGAAAAGTTTTTATACCGGCCTTTACAAGCGATTTATCATTGTGAATACCGTTATTGTTATTGGTTCCTTCCTCTACTTTATTTGTTAAAAATGTTGTTAGAGGGCATTTACTCCGTGAAAATGGTCAATAGTGACCGATATTTAATAATTTATGACTACGGGAAAATGTTAGTATGTCTGATACAGTAACTGGTAAAGTAAAATTTTTTAACGAAGCTAAAGGTTTCGGTTTCATCGAGCAAGAAAATGGTCCTGACGTGTTTGTTCACTTCAGCGCAATCACTGGTGACGGTTTCCGTACACTAACTGACGGTCAAGCAGTATCTTTTACCGTTAAGCAAGGTCAAAAAGGACCTGAAGCTGAGAACGTTGCTGCACTTTAATAGCAACTAAACAGTTATATAAATGCGAAGAGGTAGTTTTACTATTCTTCGCTTTTTTTTGTTTTTTTTTAACTCATTATTCGTAAACATGATCACCTAAGTCTTAACTATTTTATACCTTCCCTTTCTCGTTAAATCTATTACCCATATAAATCCTGATAACGATAAAACAAGCATCAATAACGAAAAGAATATAATTTGCCAGTTATTGAAATTCCCCAAAGAACCATAGTCCATAAAGTGCAACATAAAAAACAAGTCAGCAAAACGTTTATCATCATTGACATGATTGATGATTTGTCCTGAGCCAGCATCCACATAAATACTGGTATTTAATTCGTCATTAATATTAACCTGCCAAGTTTCGTTCTGCTCTTTAGGCAAGTCATCAATAGGCGGGATAAGTTTTTTCACTGAGGCAACATTACGACTTCCCGTGTAACTTTTTAAAGCAATAGCCGTGGCCATTGACTGATCTATTATTACCACTTGTCCTGAATAAGCATTGATTAAAGAATAATCATTGGTCAAATAGCGATATAGCGCTTGCTGAGGGTTCAATAAGTAATAGGGCTGGGCAAGTAAGGTAATCAATTTTATTGACTGTGTTTCTTTAGTAAACAGCTCAAATTTTGGTAATATTAAATCTTGGTGAGCAAAGGTAAAATTACTCCTTACTTGTTGTCTATTTTGATTACCACTTGTCTTATCACCGTCCATTAAATTAAAAAACAAACCACTACCAATCCAAATAAGTAGTTGAAGAACAACAACTAAAGATAGCCATTTATGGATTAAACGGATATTTTTCATTTTACACCCTGCTTTTGACTGAGGTCTTTAAACGCACTTTTTTTGTTTTTGGGCAATCTAATTTTTATTACGCGGTAATAAGTAAGTACCATGCCAGAGATTACTGCTAACATGGAAAAGAGGGCAACCCATAACAGCAAGTTATTGGCCGGATCTTCGTCTTCATAATCCATAACATGCAAGCTAAACATCAAATCAAATATTCGCCAAAACTGATGCCTTCTAGTAACAATTTCTCCACTTCCTACCGAAATGTAAAGCGTAGAACGAGCAAAATCATCAAAATCAACCCGCCATACGGGTAAGTGACGAGCACTTAATTCAAATGGCGCTTGTTGTGTTAATAAAATAATATCCGCTATTTCCGCATCACCTTGATAATAATAATTAGCGACCTTCACCGCCATACTTTCATTGATATCTGGGATCTTTTTTCCATTTTTTGGGTCAAGCATGACTTTATTGGGCCCTTGCTCTGACTGAACAGTAAATCGATAAATACTGGTGCCAACAAACGTACTTAATTCAACGTTTTTGGCCGTGGGATAATCAATCAATAATTCACTAAATGAATAGTTAATTTGTTGATGATCAATAACACTTTTATCTTCAACGATTAAGCTATCACCATGAATATAGTCAATATCAAATACCACCATATAAAGACCTGATATTGACCAAATCAAAAATTGAATACTGAGAAGTAGCATCAACCACTTATGAATTTTCCGGCTAGTATTAGAGAAACTCATATGCTATTTATCACTGGCTAAATGAATAGCGTTATCATTGTTATAACGAGCTGAACGCCACAAATAATAAATCGTAGGTAAGACTAACAAGGTTAAGACCACCGCACTCCCCATACCGCCAACCATAGGTGCTGCAATCCTACTCATCACTTCTGACCCCGTTCCTGTGCCATACAAAATGGGTAACAAACCAACAATAATAGTTGCTGCCGTCATCATCACCGGACGTACTCGTAAACCTGCACCATTGAGTACCGCTTTTCGAACATCCGCTTTAGTGATGGTGATACCTTTTTCTTGATGGTCGTTTAACAACGTATCATAAGATTGGTTAAGATAGACCAGCATAATAACGCCAATCTCAACAGCAACGCCAGCGAGTGCGATAAAACCAACGCCTGCGGCAACAGAAAAATAGAATCCTTCCAGATACATTAACCAAACACTACCCACCATAGCCAGTGGTACTGTTCCCATAATCATCGCTACTTCAATGACGTTTCTAAAATTGATATAGAGCAAAATGATAATAATGGCTAAAGTGAGCGGTACAACATAGGACAATTTTTCTTTAGCTCGTTCCATATATTCATATTGACCTGCCCAAGTGACAGAGTAACCTACAGGTAAATTAAGTTGCTCTCTTACTACAACCTGAGCATTATCCACATAACGTCCAATATCAACGCCTTCAATATCGATAAATGTCCAACCAATTAACCGAGCATTTTCACTTTTAATACCCGCGGGACCATCTTCAATCAAAATATTGGCAACATCACCTAATGCAATACGTTGGCCGCTGGACGTAACGATTGGCAATAAAGAAAGTTGCTCCGGTGAGTCACGATAATCTTGAGGGTACCTCAAGTTTACTGGGTAACGCTCTAAACCTTCCACCGTTTGTGTAACATTCATTCCTCCGATAGCTGTAGCAACAACTTGTTGAATTTCACTGATGTTTAAGCCATAGCGAGCCGCTTTTTCTCGTTGAATATCGACTTTGATATAACGACCACCAGCCACCCGCTCAGAATATACTGAGCTAGTACCGTCGACCTTAGTTAAAATCACCTCTAACTGCTGACCAATTTGTTGAATGACTGCTAATTCTGGTCCGGAAATTTTAATACCGACAGGTGTTTTAACACCTGTGGCTAACATATCAATACGGGTTTTTATTGGCATCACCCACGCATTGGTTATACCCGGAAGTTTAACTAGCGTATCAAGCTCTTTTTTTAAGCTTTCCTTGGTGACGCCTTCGCGCCATTGCGTTTTGGGTTTAAATTGAATAAAAGTTTCAATCATAGTAATAGGTGCAGGATCAGTTGCTGTCTCCGCTCGACCAATTTTACCAAAGACTGTTTTTACCTCTGGCACGGTATAAATCAATTTATCAGTTTGTTGCAATAACTGTCTAGCTTGACCAATTGAAATGCCGGGATATGTAGTTGGCATATACATTAAATCGCCCTCGTCAAGAGACGGGATAAATTCACTACCCATTTTATCTAATGGCCAGATACCGACAAGTAAAAATAATAAAGCCACCACTAATGTACTTTTAGGAAAGCGTAAAACGCCCTTTAAAGCAGGCATATATATCCGTGTTAATAGTCTATTTACTGGATTTTTTTGTTCAGACACTACTTTCCCGCGGATAAAATAGCCCATTAATACCGGGACTAAAGTAATAGCTAACACCGCAGAAGCTGCCATAGCATAAGTTTTAGTAAAAGCTAATGGCGAAAACATTCGTCCTTCTTGAGCTTCGAGCGTAAATACTGGCACAAAACTAACCGTGATAATCAACAAACTAAAAAATAAAGCAGGGCCGACTTCTGTTGCCGAATCAATAACTGTTTGCCAACGATTTTTATCATTTAATGGTCTACGCTCCATATGTTTATGCATATTTTCGACCATTACTATCGCGCCATCAGTCATGGCACCAATGGCTATAGCAATACCGCCTAAAGACATAATATTAGCGTTTAAACCTTGCCAGTGCATTATGGTAAAAGCGATTAATATACCGACAGGTAAAGTGATAACCGCGACTAAAGATGAGCGAATATGAAACAAAAAAACAATACAAACAAGAGCAACCACAATAAACTCTTCAATTAACTTACCAGAAAGGTTATCAACTGCCCGCTCAATTAAATCTGAGCGGTCGTAAACGGTGACAATTTTAACACCATCAGGTAAACCTTGTTTGAGTTGCTCTAATTTAACTTTAACGCCGTCAATCACTTGTTGGGCATTTTCGCCAAACCGCATAACAATAATACCGCCAACAGTTTCGCCTTCGCCATTGAGCTCTGCTATACCACGACGCATTTGTGGACCAGTGCCAATATCAGCGACATCCTTGAGTAATAGGGGTGTCCCGTTTTCATTAGTACCAAGAGGGATACTTTCTAAATCAGCGACACTGTCAATGTAACCGGTTACTCGGACCATATATTCTGCTTCTGCCATTTCAATGACCGAAGCACCAATCTCTTGATTGCCTTGTTTAATAGCATTTCGTATTAAGGACAGTGGAATACCAAAAGCGCGCAATTTATCAGGATTGACCCTGACTTGATATTGTTTAACCATGCCGCCAAGGGTCGCTACTTCAGAAACCCCTTTAACCGTCTGCAATTCATATTTTAAAAACCAATCTTGTAAACTGCGTAACTGACTAATGTCGTGTTGCCCCGTTTTATCGACTAAGGCATACAAATATACCCAGCCAACACCGGTTGCATCAGGTCCTAACTGGGGTTTAGCATTATCAGGTAAGCGTGGTGCAACTTGACTAAGATATTCCAGTACTCTGGAACGCGCCCAATAAAGATCAGTATCATCACTAAAAATCACATAAACGTAAGAGTCACCAAAAAAAGAAAATCCACGTACTGTTTTAGCTCCCGGCACAGATAACATGGCGGTAGTTAGAGGATAAGTTACCTGATCTTCAACCACTTGTGGTGCTTGCCCAGGGTAACTGGTTTTTATAATGACCTGCACATCTGACAAATCTGGGAGTGCATCAACTGCGGTGTTTTTGATCGAATACAAACCTGCGGCCACTAAAATAATGGTCGCAAGTAAGACAAAAAAGCGGTTGTAAACCGACCAGCGGATTATAGAAGCTATCATAGTGCTACCCCTAGTGGTTACTGTGTTCAGTCGTTACCGACATATCTTGAATTTTAGTAATGATGAACTCACCATTATTAATTTCAAAGGTAAACTCGACAATACTTCCTTGACGTAAACTTGCTAAGTCAGCCTGGTTTAACCTTTCATCAAAAGTAAAATCTAACGTAGCGGCTTCTCTTTGCCATTTTTCAATGGGTCCTCGGCTAATGTTTATCATGCCATGGTTAAGCATTATCGAATTTATTGTGCCACTAACGGAGGCCGAACTAATGTTATTGGTATTTTGCATTACACTCATATTGGTCGAGTCTGAAATTTCAGCTGAATTATCATAAGACATACGCTTAAAGTCTGATGATTTACTCGACTCTGAGTCTAATAAAAATTGTGCCGAACTAACTATTTCATCATCAACAGATAAACCCGATAAAATTTCCACATCGTCACGGTCAAAACCACCAACCGTTACGGCAATAGACTTAAAATAACCACCACCTAAAGCCAATACCACCCGATCTTGATTACCTGTACGAATCAATGCTTCTTTGGGAATTAACAAACTATTGTCTTCTCCATTGGTATGAATAACCACTTGGGCAAACATATTAGGTTTAAACGCCCCTGACTCATTTTCAAAGCGTAGTCTTACTTTTACAGTGCGAGTTTTGGCATCTAACGTTGGATAAACAAAATCGACCTGACCTTGCCAAGTTTTTCCTGGCAAATAATCCAAAGTCATGGTGACAGGCGTATCACTTTTAACAAATGAGGCTTGGCGCTCAAACACTTCAGCTTCAACCCAAACTTCAGCAAGGTCTCCAATAGATAGCAACATAGTGCCGGGTTTTACAAAAAAACCCTCTCTAATATAAAGGTTTTCAATCACACCATCTTGTGGGGCATAAAAAGTAATGTTTTGTTTAACTTTACGCGTTTTTATTAAGGTATTGATGAATGCTTTAGGTAATTGTAACGCAATAAGACGGTCGCTAGCTGCTTGAATGAGTCGCGTATTTTTTCGATCGAGTGCAAGTAATAACTCCTCTTGTGCATTAACCAATTCAGGTGAGTAAATATCATAAATAGCTTGGCCCTTTTTTACTGGGTTACCCACAGATTTAACATAAAGTTTGTCAATCCAACCCTCAACTCTAGGATGAAGATGTACGAGTTTATCTTGATCGAAGGCAACATAACCCACGGTATTAATTTGTTTATTTAACGCTTGAAGTTTAACCCTAGCCGTCCGAACACCTAAGTTATTAATAACATCGGGAGAAATACGAATGGTACCAGGCCCTTCATCAACCACTTTAGGGTTATTATCAGGATAGACCGGCACTAAATCCATGCCCATAGGTGATTTTCCTGGTTTATCTCGACGATAATTTGCATCCATTGGAGCAACCCAGTACGTGGGTTTTGACTTAGCGATTTCTTTTAGCGTTAGTACACCATCAGTATTTGGTGAGAGTTGCGTATAAACCGAAAGAGTAACAACAGAGCCAATCGCTGCAGCAAAGATTAAAGAAATATATGACCGTTTCATTTTGATGTTCCGTTGTTGTGGTTATTTCTGTGCACCCTTGCCAAATTACCAACAAATAAATAATTTAATTCTAGAATTATTTTTTGTTGCTCAATTTCAATAGTGAGTTGATCTATCTCAGCATTAAGAACAGCGATTCTTGCATAAACGACTTCTGAAAATTCCCCATAGTCATTAGTGTATGACGTCAATGCAGCTTCTGCTCGGTCATGTGTTTGTGGTAAAAGTTTGTTACGATATAATATTTCTCTGCTGTTTAACCGAACTAAACGCCCTCTTCCACTTGAATATGCACCTAGCAACTGCCTAATTAGTAATGTTTTTTCCGTTTTCATCGCCTCAGTTTCAGCGATAGCTGATTTAACCTCTTGGTCTTGTCTATGTTCAGTAAAAAGTGGTAAATCGAAGGTTATTCCGAACGACATAAAGTCGGCTCTTGAATTTCCAAGAGGAGTATCATCACGGTAACCATAACTAGCGTTAACGCCCCATTCAGGTTGATATTTTTGCTGAGCTAAATTGATCCCTTTTCTGGTTGCTTGTATCTTTTTATTAATAGCCATTACCGCAGGGTGCTGTTCAAAATATAGTGCCAGGTGATCTGCTTTCTGCAACTTCGTTGCATATACCAATGCTGGTTGTTGTAAATCAATACCTATTAATTTCTCACCTAAATTGATGTTATCCAGAGGAAAAGCTGAAAGACCATTAGCGGTATTATCATCCACTAAGTAACTAGTAAGCCATTGAAATAATTGCCCTTCAAAATGATTTTTCTGCTGAGCAAGTTGATCAATCCGATCGTCTAAACGCGTAAGTTCAAGTTGAGCTCGGACAATATCTTGCTGACGTGTTTTACCCAAGGCTGAGGCATAACTTGCTTGAGTAACATCAACAAGCTGTTCAAACAAAGAACGGTTTTTTTCTATCAACGCTATGCTCTGTTTTATTCGATAAGCGTCAAGCCATAAGCTACCAACGGTCACCGCCACTTTAGCTCGTCGGTCTAGACGCAGAAAAGGATAAGCTTGTGATTGTAGCTTTAACTGTTTATTTTTGATTGCCCGCGTATCACCACGAGGAAATATTTGTGTCATACCCACTTTAAATTGTGTCATTGCCTCTTGAGAAAAATCAAAACCATTAGTTGGTAAGTTAGCCATGCCTAATGACATTTTAGGATCAGGTAAAGTGTCTACTGCACGACTTAGTGCTATTAACGCATTTTGTTTATGTTTATTCCCTTTAAGCCAAGGATCATATTCTTGTGCCTGTTTAATTGCTCGCTCAAAGCTTAATACTTTATTAGCTGCGATGGCAGTAGCAGGTAAAATGACAGATAATATTAGCCAAACAATCATTGAAGCTATAAGAAACAAACCAGCATTACGTAAGTGTTGCTGTTTTTTAATAGATGTAAAACACATGTGTCGCCCTATGGAAATAAAGAAGGTATTTATGCTAATAACTATAATCTTATTGACCACAGTATATCTCCTGTCAATTTTTTTAAGAGGTTAAAGCATGTAAAGCTGAATTTTGGACAGATTTGTCCTGTCTTTACTAAATTATAGGAGGACGATACAGTGAAGTTAATGAGTAACTTAGCAATATATTAGTATATTGTTCAATTTTTTGGGATGAAAGCGCCCAGCTATCGATAAAAGCTGAGCTAGATATTGTTGCTGAGAAGGATAATCCCATAGAACAATTACAGTCTTGCTGACAGCAATCAGCCACAGTGGTACTTTCACTATTTTTTGCATCAGAGGCCATAGAACCAGAATCCATCGAATGACTCATCCTCATTTTTTCTGACATATCCATCATTTTCATGTGGTCACAAGACACAGTCATTGAGGCTACTGTTTGGCTGACAAAAGCTAACAATACCAAAACAACTACTAATAATTTGTGTTTTATCACGTTAACACTCACAAATATTCAGCTCACAAGAAAAAATCATTTTAATTGATACCATATTAAGATATAAAAAACATTAAATCTATATCTAAGATAATAATATTACACAATAAAAAATCGCATGAGATGAGATCTTCTTAAGGAACAATAATATCAACCACAAGTGCAATAGGTTCGATTGTATTGACATTCACACCTATTTGTTCTGCTTTAAAGTCCCCACTCTTTATACCAACACCACCCATTTTTGAAACAACAGCGTATATATTGACCGATTCAACACTACTCAATGTCGCCTGTGGACTCATCGCTCTGGCGTTGTTTAAAATAATAGTTGTTGGTAAGTCACTTGCTTTAATTTTAACGGCAGCAACCGGCATACGGGTCCCATTAACAGGAACTGCATAAACAAATACTATTTTATCTTCACCTTCACTCAGCTTTTGACTAATGTCATCACTTAATGAGACATTCAATACAAGTTGTGGTCCTTGCTGAGATTCATCATTTTGGCTAGCTAGCGGTGTTTTAGTTAAAGATAATCGATTTTTAGACTCAACGACCGCTTCTTTTAGCGCGGCAATATTAACCGTTTTACTTCCCGAGTCGACAACACGCTGCCAATAATTAATAGCTTGTTCGTAGTTTTGATTGGTAAAATTATGCATACCTAACAAAATATTTGTTGACGGGTCTACAGGGTCTAATACTAAAGCGCGATCAATTAACTGTTGAACGTTTCCATCCATTTTTTGACCATTACGATAATAACTTGCTTGGGCTTTAGCACCAAGAATGTCGGCATGCTCACCTTCAATATCAATAACACGGTCAAACGCTTTTATTGCATTATCAAAACCTCCTGCGCCTACCAGTACTTGGCCAAGTTCATACCAGGTATCTGCATTTTCTGGGTTTTTCTCGATTTTGCTTTTTAAGTCTTGAATTTTCACTTGTAGTTGCTGTTCTTGATTAAGTGCTCGCTGTGCTTGTTCATTAGCGGCAACTTCTCGGGTATTGACTTGATCATAACTACCATAATTAAGATACAAACCAAAACTAAAAACAAAAACAAATAAACTAATAAATACTGGCCAGAGCATTGATAATGTTTTAGTCGTTAATGTTTTATTTTTCTGGAACTGCTGCTCTTCATCATTATTTAGTTCAATATCTTGCAGCAAACCTTTTTCTAACTCACTGAGTAAATATTGATAATTTTCTTCATCAACACTACCTTCTTGATAGTCTTTTTCAATTTCAGCTTTATGTTCGTGGTATAAACGAACATTAGTTTCATCACGCAAGTTTTCTACGGGAGCCGCTTTTGTTTGATTAGCGCGTAAAAAATGCCCCCAAACAACGACAAGAATGAGCAGTAAAAAGACAACTATGGTAATTATTAATTCAATCATAAGGGTTCTTATTTTTCTATTTATCTGAGTGATTTATAAAGTGATTGGCTGATATTACAACTCTTTATCTTTTAACAGCGCTTTTAATTTTTCTTGTTGGTCCAAAGATAACTCTACCTCTTTGCGTTCAATAGGTTTTCTTCGCACAATCAATACCACGACTAAAACACCGATCAAAATAAGCACAGCGGGACCAAACCAAAGGATATAAGTTAAGCCATTAACTCGTGGACGATAAAGAACAAACTCACCATAACGGGCAACCATGTAGTTCATTATTTCAATATCAGCTTTACCTTGGTGTAATAATTCATAGACTTCACGGCGTAAGTCTTGAGCAATAGGTGAGTTAGAGCCGGCCAGATTTTGATTTTGACATTTAGGACAACGCAGTTCTTTATTTAACTCATTAAAGCGTTTTTCAGTTACTGCGTCTTTAAACGTATAAGTATCAACTGAGTTTGCACGTACATTCGTTGATGTCACTATAGACAAAAGCAAAATACTGGCAAGGGCTTTAAACAGTAAATGAATCATCACTACACCCCCTCTTTTCTTTGATCAGATTGATACTCATTTTCAATATTTTTAATGACAGGTAGAAAATTATTTTGCCAAATATGAGCATCAATTGGCCCAACATGCTTCATACGGATTATGCCATTACCATCGATAACAAAAGTTTCTGGCGCGGCAGTAACACCCAGGTCTACACCTAAACGTCCTGACTCATCAAAGATAGAAAACACATAGGGATTTTCATAATCTTTTAGCCACTGGTTTGCAGCAATACGTTCGTCTTTATAATTAAGACCATATAAGGCGACACGGCCACTTTTAGCAATATCAACAAGATAAGGGTGTTCGTATTTACAATAAACACACCATGTCCCCCAAACATTGAGGAGAATAATTTTACCTTTCAAATCATCTTGTGTAATAATTTGAGACTCATCCGTTAACTTAGTTAAGCTAAACGCAGGCATTGTCTTACCAATAAGTGCTGATGGAATATTTTTGGGATCAAGTGATAAACCACGGAATAGCACTACGCCTAACGCTAACACTAAAATCAACGGTAAAAAACGGATCAATATATTCATTATTTTCTTACCTAGTTTGCTAATACATCAGCAGCTGTTCGCCGCTCAGTTTTTTTTGTTTATCGGTTTTTCTTCGACGATAACGTTTGTCTAAGATAGCTAAAAAACCACCTATAGACATAAAGATCGCCCCTAACCATATCCAACGAACAAAGGGTTTGTAATGTACCCGAATCGCCCAAGCATCATCTTCAAGTGGATCACCGAGTGCAACGTAGACATCTCTAAATAAACCAGGGTCAATAGCCGCTTCAGTCATCCCCATAGTTTGCACAAGATAAGTACGACGTTCAGGTTGCAATAAACTGACAAACTCATCATTTTTATATAAAACTATCTGTCCTTGCTCAGCGCTATAATTCGGCCCTTCAACTTGCTTAGTTCCGTTAAACTCTAGCTGATAATTCGCTACCGCAACTTTGTCACCTGTAAACATTTTTACATTTGTTTCGGTTTCATAAACAGAAACTAATGTCACACCGACAATAGTAACTGCAATCCCTGTATGAGCCATTGTCATACCAAACTGGCTCAAACTCAGACGACTGAATTGCCATTGACCATTAGGTAATTTAGCTTGCATAAGTAGCTCTTTAGCTACCACTAAAAACACCCAAAGAGCTAATGAAATACCCATTGTCACCATGAGGTTAAACTCGCCGTGATAAAGAAAGGGGAAGGCAATGCCAGTAAGCACACTGATTATCGACGTCTTAGGAATGAGTTTACGAAGCTCGCCTTTTTTAGCTTTTTTCCAACGGATCATTGGGCCAATACCCATGACAATAAACAACAAACTCATAATAGGTACAAATACCGCGTTAAAATACGGGGCACCTACAGAAATCTTACCTAATCCCATGGCATCAACTAATAGAGGATAAAGTGTGCCTAACAAGACCGTAGTTGCTGCTATCACCAAAATAATATTACAAATTAGCAATGCAGTTTCGCGAGAATATAGGTCAAAGCGACTAAAGGTCGCCACGGTATTTGCTCTAAAAGCATACAAGGTTAATGAACCACCCACAGTGATTGCTAATAAAACGAGAATAAACGAACCACGTGTCGGATCAGCTGCAAATGAATGCACTGAAGTTAACACCCCAGAGCGAACAATAAAGGTACCTAACAAACTTAAGCTAAAAACAAAAATTGATAATAATACCGTCCAGTTTTTAAAGGTGCCACGTTTTTCAGTAACTGCTAGCGAATGGATCAGTGCTGTACCGACAAGCCATGGCATAAATGACGCATTTTCTACTGGATCCCAAAACCACCAACCACCCCAACCAAGTTCGTAATAAGCCCACCAACTGCCTAATGCAATACCCGCAGTTAAGAATATCCAAGCAGCAACGACCCAAGGTCGAGCCCAGCGTGCCCAAGCGGCATCTAGCTTGCCACACATTAATGCTGCAACGGCAAAAGCAAAAGCGACAGAAAAGCCAACATACCCTAAATAAAGCATAGGTGGATGAATAATGAGACCAATGTCTTGCAATAGCGGATTTAAATCTCGCCCTTCCATAGGAATAGGAAATACCCGTTCAAAAGGATTTGAGGTAAATAAAGTAAAGGCAATAAAACCTACAGCCACCAGACCCATTATCGATAAAACTCGGGCTATAAACGCATCATCGATACCTTTACTGTATATAGCAACCGCCATTGTCCACACCGTCAACGAAAAAACCCATAAAAGTAATGAGCCCTCATGCCCGCCCCAAACTGCGCTAATTTTAAAATAGTAAGGCAGATGACTGTTAGAATGGTTAGCAATGTATAACACAGAAAAGTCATCATTTACGAAGCTATAAGCGAGTAAAACGATACTAATAAAAGTGAAGGCAAACATTCCAAAGGTTAATGGTTTAGCGTAGGTAAATAATTTATGTTGTTTAGTAAAAACGCCAATCATAGGGATGACACTTAAACAAAGGGCAAATGCCATTGCAACAATCAGTGCAAAGTGGCCAATTTCTGGTATCATTTTTATCTCCAATCATTTTATTGCATAGTAATAAAATGAAAGTTAGCTAATAGCGTGGTAATTTGTATCTGTGGTATCACAAAACATAGCAATTCTAGCATCATAGTTAACGCATTTACATACTCAAGGTCGTGTTAAATTTGTTACAATTTGTGCTCGCCTTTACCCGGCAATCTATTATGATGTTGGATAAATTCATAGTAAGATCTAAATCAACTATTATCGACCAATTTTTGGCTATGATCTTTGCTAAAATATTGATTAATAAAACCCTAACTTGAAGTGAACCCTTTGTCTAAATCATCGACACTCATTAACGCGACTAATCTCACCTGTATACGAGAAGAACGCATGTTGTTTGAACATTTAACTCTGAGTATTTTTCCGGGTGACATTGTACAAATAGAAGGTGCCAATGGCAGCGGAAAAACTAGCTTACTTCGCATTCTAGCCGGTTTGTCACAACCGTACGAAGGCGAGATATACTTTCAAGATAAATTGATCACTCAAGCTAGAGAGCTATTTCACCAAAATTTATTATTTTTAGGACACCTTCCCGGTGTAAAAGACGAAATGAGTGCTCAAGAAAACCTTGCGTTTAATTTAGCCTTGCATGGTCTTGATAAAAAAGAGGCTGAAACAACACTCAATATTGTTAATTTATTGGGTTTCGAAGATGTCCTCGCTTCACAGTTAAGTGCTGGGCAACATCGCAGAATAGCATTGGCAAGACTATGGCAAAGCCAAGCCCCTATTTGGATTTTGGATGAACCATTTACTGCTATAGATAAATTCGGTGTGACAAAGTTAGAACAATTATTTTTACAGCATGCTGATAACGGCGGTTGCGTCATTTTAACCACTCATCAAGATTTAACCTTCGATGATGACCGTATTAAAAAAGTCACTTTAGCTTATCAATTTTATTAGAGAACATGATGAACAATACCCCTTCACTTTCTTATAAAGCGGCATTTTTCTTAATTATTAAACGCGATTTAACCATCGCCTTTCGCCATAGTGATGATATTTTTAACCCATTATTGTTTTTTGTTATTGTGGTCACTTTATTTCCGCTTGCTATAGGCGCTGAGTCAACTACGTTATCCCGTATTGCCCCAGGAATTATTTGGGTAGCCGCCTTATTATCCACTTTATTGTCGTTAGATAGGCTATTTAAATCAGATCACAGTGATGGTTCTCTAGAGCAAATGCTGTTAAGCCCTTACCCTGTTTTTATTTTAGTGCTTGGTAAAATCATTGCTCATTGGTTATTAACGGGTTTACCTCTTATTTTAGTGGCTCCTTTGTTAGCTGTTTTATTGCATTTAAATGAGAACAGCTATGGAGCTTTGATGCTGACCTTATTCTTAGGTACTCCGGTGTTAAGTCTATTAGGGGCGATTGGCGTTGCTTTAACAGTAGGCATTAAGAAAGGTGGGGTATTATTGAGTTTACTCGTGCTGCCTCTTTATATTCCTGTGTTAATATTTGCGACCAGTACCATAGATACCGCGGCAATGAACTTACCTTACAGCGGACAACTTGCTATAATTGCCGCGCTGCTTTTCGGTTCTTTAACCTTAGCCCCCTTTGCTGTTAGCGCAGCGTTAAAAGTGAGTACCAACTAATCATGTGGAAATGGCTACATCCTTATGCAAACCCTGAAGTAACTTACCACTTCACGGGTAAGCTCATGCCTTGGTTTAGCGTCTTGGCGGCAATTTTTTTATCTATTGGTGTAGTATGGGCGCTACTTTTTGCCCCGGCTGATTATCAACAAGGTGAAAGTTTTCGTATTTTCTATATACATGTGCCTGCGGCCATGTTTTCAATGAGCATTTATTTTGCTATGGCTGTTGCGGCTTTTTGCTCACTAGTTTGGCAATTAAAACTCTCTGATGCTGCTGCATCAGCTATGGCACCTGTCGGTGCTACCTTTACCGCAATAGCATTGATTACCGGAGCTGCTTGGGGTAAACCTATGTGGGGCACATGGTGGATTTGGGACGCACGATTAACCTCAGAGCTCATATTATTATTTTTATACCTTGGGGTTATGGCGCTTCATAATGCCTTTGAAGATAAAAATGTCGCAGGTAAAGCTGCCGGAATTTTAACACTTGTCGGGTCGATCAATTTACCCATTATTAAATATTCAGTTGAATGGTGGAATACCCTTCATCAAGGGGCAACGGTGAGTAAGCTAGGTAAACCGTCGATGACCGCTGATATGTTCTGGCCATTTCTGATAAGCTTTTTAGGCTTTGCTTTTTTAATCAGTATTATTATTTGTATACGCTTTAGAACTGAGCTTTTATCAAGAAATTCAATGCGTCCTTGGGTTAAAGAATTATTGTTGTCTCCAAAAAAGTCAGAGCCGACAACCCTACTAGGAGATAAGTAACATGCAGTTTGATAGTTTGAGTGCTTTTTTAGATATGGGTGGTTATGGCTTCTATGTTTGGCTCTCATATGGTGTGACTGCACTGTTATTAATTATTTTAGTCATTGCCAGTAACAGTCAAAATAAAGCGGTTATTGAACGTATACTGGCTCGCCAGAAACGAGAAAAAAAATTACGTCATGCCGCTGAACAACAAAATCAGCAGCAAGTTCAAGATGCATCTTCAGTTAATCATACAGAAGATAAAATCAAAAAAAATAATGATTCTAACGAGGTATCATCATGAATCCACGCCGAAAAAAACGACTCTCAATAATTGCCACTATTTTTATTGGTTTAGGTTGTGTTGTTGGTTTAGTACTTTATGCGTTAAGCCAAAACATAGACTTGTTTTATGCGCCAACCGAGATCCACGACGGTAAAAAAGACTCGGGCGTGAAAGCGATTGAAGGGCAAAGAATTCGGATTGGTGGCTTAGTTGTTCCTGGTAGTGTTCATCGTGATAATGACAGTTTAAAAGTCAGTTTTAAACTTGCTGATATGAGAATGCCTATTGTTTTTAATAATGATGATTTAGTCGTCACCGTAAAATATGACGGTATCCTGCCGGATTTGTTCCGTGAAGGTCAAGGGATAGTCGCTAATGGCACGTTAGTGAAAGATGGCTCAACAAGTGGTTTCTTAATTAATGCGAGTGAAGTATTGGCTAAGCATGATGAGAACTATATGCCAAAAGAACTTGCTGATTCGCTTAACGAACAGAAGAACAGCTATTGATTATTTTTTAAAAACGCGCTGACCTGAGATCCAAGTTTCTTGTACTTCAATATTATCATTGAGGACAACAAAATTTGCTACGGCACCAACATTCAATGATATTGGCCCACCATTAATCTCACCGTTTAGATAATCGGCGGGGTATTGACTTGCCATCCGGATAGCTTCGTCTAATGTAATGTTCAACCTTTGATGACAATTACGCACCGCCGTTGCCATATCTAATATAGAACCCGCTAATTCACCCGTAGTCGAGGTTAGCTTTCCATTAGCTAAATGAACTGTTCGATCAAAAAAAGCAAACTCTGTCTTATCAGTGCCTACTGGCGGCATAGCATCCGTAACTAAAAACACCCGACCTTTGGGTTTGATCTTTATCACCAACTGACAAGTCACCAAATCAACATGATGGCCATCAACAATTAACCCGCAGCTCGTTTGATCATTTAGAAGAGCAGTACCCACCACTCCAGGCTCTCGTCCTTGCCAAGATGACATTGCATTAAATAAATGAGTAAAGCCAGTAGCGCCCGAATCTACAGCTTGCTGAGCTGTGGTATAATCTGCATTAGTATGACCCAAACAGACTTTAATACCCAAGCAGACCATACGTTTAATATCTGCCGTAGAAACAGTTTCAGGCGCTAAGGTAACAATAACTTTACCAATATCTTTACGTTCAAGTATTTGCCATTCTTCATCAGTAATGAGACGAATAAATTCAGCACTGTGCGCCCCTTTTTTAGCAAACGAAAGATGAGGGCCTTCAAAGTGAATACCTAAAATACCGAGTACACCGTCTTTAAGTGTTTGAGCAATAGCATCCGCGGCTTGTCCCATCACTTCAATTTTATCAGTAATTAATGTTGGCATCATACCCGTAGTACCAAACTTAGCATGGGCAGCCATGATGGTTTTCACCTTATCGACTGAGGGGTAATCATTAAATAAAGCCCCCCCCCCACCGTTAACCTGTAAATCGATAAAGCCAGGGGCAAGGAGACCTTTGATATAATAATCAATGTTCGTGGTATTTTGATCAATAGCAATAATTTTACCATCATCAATCGTCAATACTTGGTCAACACTGAAGTTCTGACCATCAAACAGTCGCTGTGCATGTAAACGAATTTGACTCATATTCAAAACTAGCCTTATGAACAATTAATGATTAGCATCTACCAACAGACAATAAGCCTTAGCAAAATCTAAGAGCTAATTGCTCACGAGCAAATAGCACGGAGCCAATCTCCGGAGGACTGAGCGGCTTGGAAAGTTTGCCGCGGGTGCTTTCACTCAACCAAGGTTTAAGTCTTGGAGTTAATCCACCGATCATAGATATCCTTGGTGGGTTTTTACTTAATAAAGTGTTGGCAATATTATCAATATAATGGGCGCCTTCATCAACGATACGCTTCGCGACTTCATCCCCTTGTTCTGCGGCATCAAAAACTAAATGAGCTAGTTGTCCATAAAAAGTAGCTGATTGACCGGCAATAACTTCAACTAAGGCGGTATCATTTTTACAATTAAGTTTCTTCAATAAACGATCAGTCATTATCGTAGGAGCAAGGATACCGTCAATGGATAACAAAACGTGTTTTGCCGCTTGTAATCCAAACCAAGCACCACTGCCTTTATCACCATGTGGAAAACCATGAGCACCGATAACAAATGGATGACCGTCTACATAAGAAAAACCACACGAACCTGTGCCAGTAATCATCACGGCACCGTCACCACCTTGGTGAGCACCCAAACAGGCAATGAATAAGTCAGTTGCTAAAAATAGGTGCTTAAACGGGTGCTGCCATGCTGACATTTGATCAAATAACACTGGTAAATTAACACCCGCGAGACCGACACCAGCAATGAGGTTACCAAGGGGCAGATCGTTTAAACCGGCATCTTCTAATGCGAATAAAACTGAGGCAGTAATTGAGTCAGTCGCTTGTTCAAAACCATATAATGGATTGCCTGGACCTGAAATCCCCGTCCCTAAAACAATATTATCATCTGATACCACCACGGCCTTACATTTACTGCCGCCACCATCAATACCGACAAAATAGTGTTGCTGTTCGTTATTTGACATTCGTTACTCGTATTAATATAAATGATTGCCAGTGCTCACTTAATATATTCCAATCAAAATAACTATATGTCATCAAGTTAGGTAAAACCCTACACAAAAACTTATCATTCGGCTATACCAAATCCTCAAAAATACGGCTGTGTTTTTATTACCTATATTTCAAGCGCATACTCAAGAGTTCGCTAACTTATTACTTTCTTTTTTATAATAGCGCATTAAATTGCCTGTCGAACAGTCATGGTTATTAAGTTCGGCGTCAGTTTCAAGTTCTTTTTGTATGCTTGAAGCTAAACCTTTTCCTAACTCAACTCCCCATTGATCAAATGAACATATTTGCAAAATAACACCTTGAACAAAAATTTTATGCTCATAGGCTGCAATTAAGTTACCTAAAGTAGCGGGATCAATACGCTTGAGTAATATGGTGTTGGTTGGTCTATTACCTTTATGAACCTTATGCGGTGCAACCGTATTAATGTAATCATCCGTTCGGCCCTTTGCTTTTAAATCAGTCCTGACTTGCTCTTCATTGACACCAGACATTAAGGCTTGTGTTTGTGCAAAAAAATTGGCCATTAATACTTCATGATGACCAGTAACTGGGGTAACACTGGCGATTGAACCGATAAAGTCTGCTGGAACAACATTATTACTTTGATGCAGGTACTGATAAAATGCATGTTGACCATTAATACCTACTTCGCCCCAAATGGTTGGCACTGTTGCGTAATCAATTTCTGAACCATCCCAACTGACCGACTTACCATTACTTTCCATCTCTGCTTGTTGAAGATAAGCACTGAGCATATGAAGTGTTTGATCATAAGGAAGGATAGCTTGTGATTGAGAGCCCAAAAAGGTGGTATTCCACACACTAATTAACGCCATAATGACCGGCATATTATCTTTCATTGGTGCATTAAGAAAATGTTCATCCATTTCATTGGCACCTTCAAGTAAGGCTTTAAATTGCTCAAAACCAAGATCTAAGGCGATCGGCAAGCCAATACCTGACCAAAGTGAAAAACGTCCGCCCACCCAGTCCCACATATCAAAAATATTCTCTTCATCAATACCAAAGCTCATCGCATTTTCTTTATTGGCGGTTACAGCAACAAAGTGTTTAGCTACTGACTTTTGATCAAAAGAGGAAGATGTTAACCAATTGATTGCTGTTTTAGCATTGGTCATCGTTTCTGCGGTGGTAAATGTTTTGGATGAAACAATAAATAATACTTTTTCAGGGTTTAACGGGCGCAATGTTTCAAAAATTTGAGCACCATCAACATTAGAGACATAATGGACATTGACACTATTATCGCTGTAATGTTTTAACGCTTCAGTGACCATTTGAGGACCAAGGTTTGAACCGCCCACACCAATATTAACAATATCGGTAATGCGTTTTCCTGAATAGCCTAACCATTGGCCTTGGCGAACTTTATTAACAAATACTTCCATATCTGCTAATTGTCCTTTTATTTGTTTGGTCAGGTTTTCACCATCGACTATTAACGCTTCATCAGTCTGACGACGCAATGCAGTGTGCAGTACAGCCCTGTTTTCAGTGGTGTTTATTTTTTCACCACTAAACATTTTACGTCGCCATTGAACCACCTCAGTTTCATCAGCTAATGCCAATAAATTCTCCATTGTTTCGCTGTCGATTAAGTTTTTTGAGTAATCTAATAAGAGTCTTGGCAATTCAATTGAAAATTTATCAAAGCGCTTACTGTCGTTGGCAAACAAGGTATTGAGGTGTTGAGATTTTTTATCTTTAGCAAGTTGGTTAAGATTTTTCCAACTCGATAATGTTTGGCGAGCAGACATTTATCTTCCTTTAATGCGTTAACGAGTCTAGATGTTGAGTGACAAGATGAAACAATGACGATATGGTCAAGTCTTGTTAGTTAAAAGTATGACGACTATTCTTCAAAATAGGTACCCCATCCATCATAATCAACGTTAGTTAATTTCGCCAGTTCGAGCATTTTTTTTGTTTCATCAAAAATTATTTCAATATCGAGGGCTTGTTCAGTACTGATATCAAAGGCAAACACTTTTTCACCTGACTCAAGTTCAGCTTCTTCAGGCTCTTCAACTTCATAGCCCATTTTAAAGGCGGTTATCGCCGCTTGTTCGAGTAAGTTAAAATCAGTGCTGGCAAAGTGATGTTCAATGGTATGGTGAATTTCTTCATTAGTACCATCTTCAACTAATTCAGTAATAAGGGATTGAGTATGCGCTAACCAATGCTGTAATTGCTCTTCGTTATTCATTTATCCATTTTCCTGTTCTTTTAAGTGTTTTTGTTAAGTGACGTACCAGTCTCAAGGCTCAACTGTTCAATTTTATCAGACATTAATGCATGAATATCATTAGCAACAGCTCTGACATTATCTTTATCTTCATTGGTCAAATAGACCGGGGGTAAAATTTCAATGATCACTTTACCGTTATTCCATCGATTCCATTTTATCGCGCCGTGCAAGTTGCTTGAGCAAACAGGTACGATAGGAACACCCGCTTCAGCAGCCGTTCTAAAGGCCCCTGTTTTAAAACGTAATAATCCACGGCCATTACTGCGAGTGCCTTCTGGAAATAACCAAACAGACAAACCTTTACCTTTAATTTTCTTAACGGTCTGGGTTATTGTACCCAGAGCTTTATTAGTGTTAACTCTATCAATTAATATATTACCCGTTAACCAATACATTTGGCCAAAAAATGGAATCCATTTTAAACTTTTTTTACCCACTGTCACCGTATTAGGCTGAACGGCACTACTGATGGTAAACATATCAAGACCGCTTTGATGATTAGCGACATAAACTGCGGGGCCTATTTTTTTAGCCGACGCCGGTAATCTAACCTCTACCTCTAACCCTAATAATTTAGATACCTTACCGAGAGTTTTTGAAGTAAAAAAAACTCTATTCCGACTCCAAGGCTGTAACAAACTAAAAACACAAGCAAAAAAGCATATAACAACAAGTGCCAAAGTAATGAAAAGTATACGAATGAGTGCTAACAACAGAAAATCCTAATAAAATTCTAGTTCGCGAGTATACCCTAAAGTGATAGAAAATTAACTACTGAGTTTATTTTTTCAAGCATCAGTATAATTGAAGGAGTAAATTATACTTATTCTTACTCTTGTCTTATTATTAAAATAACCATAACGCCTCAATAGTGTTACTCAATATGAAATTAGCATCCCTATTATTTATTTTATTAAGCTCATTATTTTTTATTTGCTTGTACTGTTCAAGATTCCAACAAAAATCAGGCTTATTTGAAACAGGCCAACCCATCACCTTTAGTGAGGACTTGCAATAAAATCAAGGGGTTAATTAATCAGTATAGTAATGATTTTCAAGGATAAAACTCAAAGTGATTAATAATAGGTTCAGTAAAAAATGGCAGGCAAAATACCATTTGGTAGGACATAACTGTCAAGTGTGGGCATGGGGAAATAACAGTACAACTTATTCGTATAATATCAATACACCTGACCAAGCAACAGCACAAACTTATTTTGAAAAAAAAATAACGCGAAACTGCTTATCAGATGATTGGCAAATGAGTGAACAAAAAAGAAGAAAAATAAAAGGCTAAAAGTAACATTTTCTCAGGAAGTAATGTCCTCACCATTGCAACTCACCTGGTGCCAACCGCCGCTTTATTTAAGTCTGAATGAGCCATTTATTATTATGTTGGTAGTTCTCGTTACCCTAATTAGTGTTAATAAAATTTAGATAACTAGCTTTTCGATACGATGGTCCCTCGTTTTAAAAATATTATCCGCACGATATTTTTAAAACGCTTAATTTGTGAAGTTTCCGCCATAGTCAAACACTAACTCATTACATAATTCGTCTCACACGAATACGTCTATTACTCATCAGTCTTTTCAGGTAAAAAGCCCCTAAAGCCCCTTCTTGTAAAACAACCTGATCACCTGTAGATAATTTTAAATAGAGCGAGTCTTTTTGTTGCCATTTTTGGCCATTATTAAGAGACACTTGCCACTGCCCTCGCAACATTTTTTTAGCTTGGGTAATAGTTGCTGTTATTTCATTAACTTTTGCAGGTTGACCTTTAGCCGTTTTTTCTAAATGATTTTTTGCAAATAAATCCACTTTTTTTGCTGAAGTATTTGCTATTGCTGCTATTTCTTTTTTCGAAATTTGAGGCAACTGTAGCTGATTTGAGGGGGCAATTATTAATTTTTCAGCTACGTTATCAAAACACCCTAAACGTACCAAACTATCTTTTTGTTGTGCACAGATCTTTACTGCCTGACTTAATTGTTGTTCATCAAATGCCAAAGCAGAAGTAGTAAAGTATAATGCGATAACAACAGCACTAAGTGTCTTAATATTTTTCATGTATTTCAATAACCTATAATTAATTTTTTTTATCGAGTTATCTTCAGACCTTAAACGAAGTTCCATACTAAGTTTTTCGTCTAAAAGAGAGAGTAAATCAACTGTTTTCTCATCAGATCATATTAATGCGCCTGAGCTATAAAGTCGTTTTATTGCGTCAAAAATATACTTCTTCCCTCTAACTTGTCGCTAATACTGACATGATTTTCTGCGGTAAGTCTATAGCCAATGCATAAGGCTATTAAAGAATAGCTTTGTTGATTTGCTCTGATACAACCATCAGGTTTAATGACCTAACTTACATCATGATAATAGTATTACTCAGTATGAATAAATGGGATACGTCATCATTTGTTAAGGCTGAATTGGAGGGGATTGACTTATCCTTGTCGCATTGGGCCTAAAATTTCATCGGGGATAGCTTGCAAGCGTTTATCCTTGTCTAAACAAACCATTTCTATATCACCAATGACCGCTGGTTTTTTAGCGTTAGGCCGCCACACTTCTTGTCGCCACAAGGTCTTGTATTTACCGTCAAATTGATAAGAGGTTCGAATGTCACAAATTTCAGCAAACTCAACACCATCTTGAAAGATCATATTAGCTTTATAAACCGCAAAACCTAAACCTTTTTCTACCCAGAGTTTAGCGAGACGATTACTATCAATAACATGCTCACGAGCACGCTCGAAATATTTTAAAAAATTAGGATGATACACCACACCCGAATGGTCGGTGTCTTCATAATAAATCTGTACTGGGTGATGATAAATTTTACTCATACGTCTTTCTACTTTTCTTACGTTGATTAGGTTGATTAGGTTGATAACGAGTCTTTAAGACTCTGCATACCTTGTTCAATACTAATTAATGGTTGGTAACCTAAGTCCTTTTTTGCTGACTCAATATTAAAATAATGACTCGTTGATAATTGACGAGCAACGAAACGTGTCATCATCGGCTCTTCTTTTTTAGCCAAAAGGTAATAAACCAATTCTAACAAAGCCCCTGCAGCATAAGCGAAGACAACAGGTATTCTTTTTTTTACTGGTGGTAAGTCAACACAGGCTAGGATTTTATTAAGCATATTGGCCATGGTAATTGGTTGATCATTACTAATAAAATAGCTTTTACCCGCACAATTTGTATTGGCTTTAACGATATTAACACCCGCTAAAATATGAGCATAAGCAGCATTATCAACATAAATAGTATCAACCAGTTTATCCGTTTTACCTAAAAGCTTTAAGCCCCCTACCTTTGCCCGTTCGATGACTCTCGGTACTAAATGCGGATCTTCAGGCCCCCAGATTAAATGGGGTCTCAATGCCACTGTTTTTAATTGCTCACTGTTGGCGCTGAGCATCATTTGCTCAGCGATTGCTTTTGACTCGGCATAATAATTAAGGAATTTTTCAGCATATGGCTGAGATTCATCAATCGCTGCTTCATCAATACCGGCAAAAGTAACACTTGGCGTACTGGTATAAACAATATGCTTGATTGACAAACTTTTACAGGCTTGAATAATGTTGGCAGCCCCGTCAACATTCGGCTGATAATACTGATTTTTATTGCCCCATATGCCTGCTTTTGATGCAACATGAAAAACCAAGTCGCAACCATGCATGGCGGCTGTAAGCACTTTTAAGTCACAGATGTCGCCTTGTACCATAATAACGCCCATCTGTTTTAGTTCAGGATAGCTGCCTCTGGCAAAACCTGTCACCTTGATATTAACCGAGCGCAACATTTTACATAGGGCTTTACCTAAAAACCCGCCTGCTCCCGTAACAAAGACATGATCAACGTTATCAGTTAATTCCGCTAACGCTGCTACTAGATGTGAATCTTTTAAAATAGACATTATATCACTCCCTTACCTATCAGTTGAGTGCTCACTGACAGGTTACCTTTTCATCTGTTTTTGTGCCCAGACCGCTAATTTTTCTCTAAATATCTTGGCATTATGACGAATATCAACAGGAAAATCAGGGTGAATTAAAAAACAAGTAATACGGCGACTTTGATGATGAACCGCACCAATTTTTTTAAGTTCGTCAAACAACTGTTGTTGCGATTTTTTACTCTTAATTTCAACATCATTATTCAATTCAATACACAGTAAAGGCGTTTTTACACCATGTAGTTCAACCGCTACTAAAGCACTTCGCTTCACCGCTTTATGGGTATTAAAAATACGTTCACAGGGAATTGAGAATAGCGTGTTTTTCAGCGTTTCAACACGATGTGCTTTACGACCACACATCCATAACAGCCCGTTTTTATCCAGGTAACCTAAATCACCCATGCGATGGCGATAGTCAATAACCCCTTTATCATTTGAATTTTTAGCTAAGGTAGTGTCTAGAATTTTAGCTTGGTCTGTTGCGCTAGGACGTCGATAATATGCTTGGCTCACCATATCGCCTTTAGCAACGATTTCGCCAATGGTGTTGATTGGCAACGCCAAATCATCATGCCAGTTAACTATGTCTTCTTCAGTAATAGCGATAATAGTAATATCGACGTTTTTTATCGGTAAACCGACACAAATACCCCCACCATTATTAGTTATTTCAGTGGTCGTTAATAAGGATTTGCTGCCAATTTTGGTCAGTGGTAGCGCCTCTGTTGCGCCATAAGAGTTGATGACTTCAACCTCTGCATTGAGCATTTTACTGAAACATTCTATTGAAGATAATGTCGCTGGGGCACCTGCTGAGATCACTCTTTTTAAACTCGGCAATCTATGATGTTTCTCACCATTAGCCAAACTGCTTACCTGGCTTAGTTTGTTAGCGGCTTGTCCAAGGACTTCAATCAAAGCAGGGTTGGCAAATAAATTACTGCATTGATATCGCTCAATGGCGGCAAAGATAAAATCAGGGTTGGCTGTTATCGGTTTACTGGCGTCCATGTCAGGAATAATTGAGGCCATTCCCAACGCAGGGCCAAATAATGAAAACAGCGGAAAGGTGGCTAAATCACGTTCACCGGCAACAATACCGTAATCATTCTTTAAGGCACTGATTTGTGCTTCAAACATTTTATGGCTATAAACAACACCTTTAGGAATACCGGTGCTGCCACTGGTAAAAAGTATCGCCGCCATTTCATCCTCTGCCAACATAACCATTGGATAAGGCTTATCGCCTTTATCTGCGATTTTTAGTAACTGTTCAAGACCAACACCGCCCAATAAACTCGCACCAAAAAAACGAGTACCACCGACGGTGAGTAAAAACTTAACACTATTTCTACCCCAAGAAAAAAACTTACGGGCAATATGAGCTTTCGGAATAGCGATAAAAACATCAGGAGCAGACTCGGTAAAGCATTGCTTGAGTTTTTTTACTCCCATACCAGGATCAACCAAAATAGGGACAATACCCGCTTTGAATAGGGCAAACGTTAAGGTAAAAAAATCAATACTTGGCGTGACCATGAGCACCGCTTTCATGCCACGTTTAATGCCATAGTGATTAAGTGCAAAAGCCAGTTCATCACTTTGGGTATGTAAATCACTAAAATTGATTTCTTTATAGTTGAGGGTTTCAGATAATGAAAAAGCTGGCCGCTGAGATTTTTGTACCGCAACGGCTAATAAGTTAGGGATATTAATAGCCGCTTGAAGTAAATGGCGTGACAAGTTAGCCGTTGTGATACCGCCAGTTGTTACACCATCTTTTTTAGTCATTTGCAGAACCTATTATCGTTTTAGCTTGGTGGTCGTTAACAAAATTTGTCACTAATGGTACCACTTCCTCACTGGCGTCTTCTAAAATATAATGACCACAGTCTTCAAAGGCATGAACCTGTGCTTGCGGGAATTTTTCTTGCCATACGGCTAAAAAGTGTTGATCAAAGACAAAGTCTTTTAGGCCCCAACAAATCATCATCGGTAGTTTGGTAAACTGAGGTAAGCACTTTTCGATATCACTGACAAGCTGATAGTTTCTATCATGAGGTTTCAGTGGAATATCTTGAATAAAACGGAGCGTTGAAATACGATTTTTCCATGAGTTAAATGGCGCAACATAGGCTTGACGAATCTCTTTTGTCATTGCTTTGCGTTTAACACCAATAAAAGAAGCAATACTAGAAAAGGCATTAAAACCCCGAACTAAAATAGTGCCCAACATGGTATTTCTACCAATAGTTAATGACAGAGGAAAAGATTTACCTTTAGGTAAGTGAAATGCGGCTGTATTTAAAATTACTAATTTTTTAATACGATCGGGATAACGCGCAGCATAACCCATGCCGATCATGCCGCCCCAGTCGTGAACCACTAGCGTTATATTTTTATCAATGGCTAGATGGTCTAGCAAGGCTTCAAGATCATCAATGCGGCTCGCTAAGGTATAGTCGTAATCTTCATCATCAGGTTTATCAGATAAACCACAACCGATATGATCGGGCACAATACATTGATGACTAACACTAAGCGTTTTGATTAAGTTACGATAATAAAACGACCAACTTGGGTTACCATGAACCATAACAACCGGTTCACCGCTACCTTCATTGACATAGTGATATTGTTGAGAATTTCTCTCAATAAAATGACGGTTAAAAGGAAATAAAGTCGCTAAATTTTGATCCGACATTGTGCTGCCCCGTATTGAATAAAATGCATATGAAAAAAATTAACTTAAGATAAAATGTAAGTAATAACTTACCATTTAAGCCCTAGCATCATGCAATTCAGGCCGCTACCTATACCTAAAAAACTTACGTTATCACCTGATTTTAAAAAGCCTTGATCATGTGCCATAGCAGCAGTGACCGGTAGAGATACTGTCCCCATATTACCGAGTAGTTGATAGGTGGGATATTCTTTATAAGTGGGGATACCAAGTGCGGTCAATACTTGCTTTTGATTCGCCGCGCCCACTTGGTGACAGATGACTTTATCAACTTGCTCTGCCATCCAATCACGTTGTTTTAAAAAATGCTCCCAAGTATCTTTTGCTAATGACACACCTTCTTTGAGCAAAGTGACCGCATCAGTGCGCATAAATTCACGAAACAATTGAGGGCCCACTTCTTTTAGACCCCACTGACATAAACCATTGTGCTCAGGGGCAGATAAATGACTCGCCCCTAATAGTTGATGATTACGATCTGTTGTTAAATCAAAGCTACCATCGGTCAATAAAATTGCTACTGCACCACTACCACCAGTTAATGTTGCCAGTGATTGGGCATAATTTTGCATACTAGGGTCTGCCAACATATCATCAATGGTCACATCAACAATATGGCGAGCTGATTCACAAGAAACGACTAAGCCCGCTTTAATTTGACCTAACTCAATACGATTAGCAATATCTAAAATACCCGACAACGCGCCTAAACAAGCATTCGAGATATCATAAATTGCCGTTTCTTTTGATACCCCTAATTTTGCAGCAATACGACAAGCAGTAGCCGGTTCGTGTTGATCACGGCAAACACCGGTGTAAATTACGGCACCTAAATCACTGACAGCGATCCCTGTTTCTTTTATTGCTTTTTCAGCGGCAGCTAATGCACCGTCTGATAGGATATGCTCTTTGGGCCACCACCGGCGTTCAGTGATTCCAGTTAAAGCCGTAAGTTGACCCATAGGTATACGATATTTTTGATATAAAGGAGCTAATCGAGACTCTAACGCATTGCTGGTGATAACTTCAGGAGCTAATTCATACGCTAGGCTATTAATAAAAACGCGGGTATATTTCATGGATAGGGTTAACTTTCTCGTTTGCAGGCAATCATTATTCAGTTGACGTTACTGAGAAGTGGCCTAATTTAAATGACTAATGAGTTATTACGGCATCATTTGACCAAGAAAAGGCGGATCATTCAACATAAATGATCCCTGAACGATAAAAAACAATAAACAAGGTATTAACTTACTGTCAAACTTAAGTGAAAAAACTACTAACAAACCACTTTGATCATTAATCAGAAGAAGTGACTATTTAAAATCATAGGCAGCTCACATTAACGACTAACCAAGGGTTAACTGATATATGTCAACGTTTAACAACTTGTAAACAATAAGTTAGCTCACGGTAGCAATTTGTTTTAATACACGAGCAGGATTGCCACCTATCACCACATTGTCACCAAAGCTTTTTGTAACAACCGCTCCAGAGGCAACAACGACATTATTACCTAAGGTCACCCCTGGATTTATGGTTGCATGGCCACCAATCCAGCAGTTATCACCTATAGTTATCGCTTTACCATACTCTAGACCACTCGCCCGATCTACTGGGTCTATCGGATGTGTCGCAGTATAAATACCCACTTGAGGTGCTATAAAACAGTTATTACCAATACGTACCTCAGCAACGTCTAAAATAACGCAATCGAAATTAATATAAAAATTTTCACCCACATGAATGTTGCAGCCATAGTCACAATTAAAGGCTGACTCGACATGAATTAGATCACCGGTCGACCCAAACAATGACTTTACTATTTTGATTCTTTGATCTTGCTGATGCGCACTTGTTTTGTTCAATTTTTCGGTTGCCAAACGAGCGTTAAAACGCAATTCAACAAGCTCTTAATCATTCGGATTATAATATTGCTCTAAAAGCATCTTTTCTTTTTCAGTCACTTGCCACCTACTCCCCAATTATAAATTACTGATAACCGCGGCCCAAAGAGATTCGCTAAGCGGTGTTTATTTTATATATCTTGTTGTTCCATATTACCGAGTGACGAATATAACCTCGATAAAACATGATAAACCTAATGCTGACAATGATTAAAACGTTTATTTATTATCCCAAAATATCGACACCATGATATTGGCTATCTCTTTAGGAGGTCGCCCTAATGATTGAATCATCCCTGTTGGGATCGTCACACTATTAAGTTTTTTGCTCGTCCAGATATGTGCCTGAGGTTTGAACGTAAAGGACGATAGCCTTTTGGCTACAACAGCCGTAGCGCCGTTAAGCGCAGCGATTTTTACATAGAGCGCTGTTTGACAAGATAGACAAGAATAGTGAGTTTTGTCAAAGCCACTATCGCCCTTAATGACTGTCATATGGGTTTGTCCATCAACACTACACGCTTCGGGCTTAAAGAACGCCAATTCAGTATATGGAAGACCCGAAAAATGTCTACAGTCACTGCAATGGCAAACTAACTGCACTACCGGCTTTTCATTAATGTGTAATGCAAGTGCACCACATTCACAGTAGGTAGATGTCTTTGTTGTTGTCATATTTCCCTCTCTGCCATCGACTATTCAAATGCCTAATGAAAAACTGTTACATTATTATTGATTAATAAACTAAAACGAATGTGCCCATTAATATCATGCCTAATAGCTAAATCTTTTATGTTGCCTGGGTATTCAGGACTTTGATAAATCAATTTATTGGTGATTTTATCTCTAATCTCAATATGATTACTTGTAGAGATAATTTTATTTCGACAAGTACTATCAGCAATGAAACACGTCTGAAGTTCTACGCCAAAAGAGTTTTCAGATTGATAGCCAGACAAACCTAAAGTAAGCGTTTCCTTTTCCCAGTTTAACCCATCAACAATGTCATACTTAGTAACATTAGAGCCCTCTTCATTTAACTGATAATAATTGAAGATAACTTCAACTTGCTCATCATCATCGTATTGAATAAATTGAACGTTTTGATTTAGAGGGATGTTTAAATTATTTCCCCAGTAATTAAAGTCAGCATTGTTGAGTACTGTCGATAGTAGGTTGTTTTCTAATTGATAAAATACATAAGTACTTTTATCTAAGAATATCTGAAAGGAGAAATGCTCTGGAGAACTCATTAAACTGCCGAAGTTAGCGTTAGTAAAATCGCCAGTGGCTTTATTAACAATATAGGCTATTTCATTCTCTTGAATAAGTAGGCTTTCTTTCGTTAGTGTTATGTCTGTGTAGAAAGACGTATCAATGCTATTGCTCCACAGCATCACCCCATCGCTGTCATATCTTGCTATACCACCATCATAAACAGGGTAAGACAGAGAAGCGTAATAAAATAATTCATCGTTAACGACTTCAGTCGTGAGAATATCACCGCCAGCCCAACCATCGTCTTTGCCAAAGTCTACCCAATGACTAGCGGTATTTAATCGAATAGCCGCATCGGCTTTATTGACCGTCACCGTATTGTCTTGATGATATTGAGCGATATTAACAAGACCTTCATAATCGTAATCAAAGGTCACCCCTGAATATTTTTCAACTAGAGCATTACCTTGAAGCGATATAGCTGATAACCCTTGAGTATTAGTGTGAGTGCCAAACGCAAGTAATTCATCAACGCCATCGCCGTTAAAATCTATTACCGCTAAAACACCATGGAAACCAAAGTTTGTATCGTAATCTTCAAAATTAATATCATCAGGTATAGATAAAGGTATTTTTGAAATGTTGCCATCACTATCAATATTTCCTAAAAACCACTTATCATTTTGCAATGATTGATATTCTGTAAAAATGACTTCTTGGTCAATATCATTGTCAAAATTACCAACAAAAAATCGGCTTTCAATTACGGTTGGCAATGAGACTAACGAACCCTCGTCCAACTTATAAATATTGTTTGACGATAACAATAAGCAGCGACTTCCAGTTTTAACTAGCTGAATATCTTCACCCTCGTTTACCGTTTTAGTAATAAGATTTCCAGTCTTTAAAGAATAAATTTCATTTGAGGTTATTACATCATTAACACCATCTTGGTCTATGTCACAATAGCCAACATGTTCACCGTTAATGGCTTCTATGATCCTTTCTAATGCAAAGCTAGCGAGATCATAACTATGAACTTGACGTACCTGACCATAATTTAAATAGGTTGATATAGTCATTTCTATCTCACCATCGCCATCAATATCATCAAAGGTAAAATAGCCAAATTTGTTGTTGGTCGATAATTGATTATTCATGGTCACCACCTTGGTGAGTCTCCCTGAATCACCATCTTCCAACCATAAATACCAATAGTGTTCACCATTAATAAAGTTTTCAGTCGCAAGGAAATGGTCAATTATGCCATCCTTATCCACGTCATATGAAGCCGCATAGCTGTAACCATCGGCTAATGATGATTTTGCTAATTTCACATCAATAAGGTTATTGTCATTTAAAAAAGTATGGCTCGAAAATGTATTGAAAAAGTCTATAGCGCCCAACAATTGTTCTTTACCTTGATGAGCAAAAACTTGTTTTGGGCTACTCCAATCTGTAGGTAATATATTTCTAATATCTTTGAATGCATTATTTTCTATAAAGGAAGGAGCGCTTGTTACTGGTAATACCGAAGACATAGTTGCTGTCTTATCACTATTACTAACGGCTATAGCAAAGTTAACATTTATGGTGGTACCAAAATCCATAATATGAGCGGGCCACTGGATCTTCCCATCAACATCTATAGACATACCAAAAGGGCCATAAACCATATTATATTCAAATGGACCGTCATATTCATCATTATTTAACGAAACTTGACCGCTAGCGACAGTATCGACTGACACTATATTTGTGTCCAAAATTATTGAAAAATCAGGGGCTGATTTTTCAATATTAATAAGGGTAGTTACACTATTTTCAAGCCCTTGAGCGTCAGTTACGGTTAACTGAACTGAATACTCACCAGGTAAATCAGCAGAAAAGTTAGGCGATGCATTATTTTCAATAGTCCAAGTAGCATTTACTGGGGCGCTTGTAATTGCCCATTGGTAGTCAAGTAAATCAAGATCTGGGTCTGAAGACTCGGTGGCACTGAGAGTAATATCGCTCATCCGTTCACTTGAGGCTATTGATGCTGTTAGCGCCGCTCGAGGTGCTTCATTGACATCATCGAGAAAACTTTGAGGAATGTTATTCAAGTCAATAATTAATGGGATACTCTCAGGGCCTATATTTATGTTAAGTTGTTTTCCTAATAATACTGATATGAATGCAGTATTTTCAGCGTTCACAGTCAACTCAAAACCCATCAGATTAGAACCATATAATTTCGTTGTATCAAGGGCTAATTTACCGTATTCAGTCGATAAAATTTCACCTGAGTAATCGATACCATATCTATCTCCCCATGTACTTACTTGAGCTATAAAATTATTGAAGTAAAACTGTTCATCCTCTTCATTGGTTAATAATATTTGATAGGTGGCTTTATGCTGAAAGTCAGAAACATTTGATTGTCTTACTTGAATATAACCATTTATATTGAGGGTTTCACCGCTTGCTCTATCAACCATTGTAAGATCAGGGATAATATTCATATCCATTAACTGGCTGTCGTAAACACGAGTTACATACAAGTTCAGTAAACCATTAGCGACAACACCACCTTGGACACACTGGTTATAAATGACTTCTAAATGGGTTAACGAAACCTCTTTAACTGAAGCACTTCCGCTTAAACAATTAATATCACTATCTTCATTGGATTCTTCTCCATCGTCCGGATGTATGAGAAAATACTCATAAACATCCGCAAAAGAAATGACATGCAATAAATCAAAACCAATGGTTAAATCTAATGCTAGCTTAGCCACTTGGTTAGAGCCAATAGGCTTTAACTCAGTCGTTCCAGTATAATGTGGTTTTGTTAAAGTGATTGAAGTTAGAGCTTTAGAGGCTGGCAAAGTATTACTATTATCTCCGCCACCGCCACATGCTGTTAAAGCACAAACGATAACAATAGCGATTGAGGGTGTAATTAAGCATTTAAACACAGAAAATCCTCTTATTGACAAGTATGAAAGTTGAGATGCCATTATCAACGGCCATAGTAACTTGTTGAAACAAAATAGTGTTACAACATTTATGCTTTTTTGATGGTTTTCATGATCATAAAAAATAGGTAAGGAAATTTCTTTCGTTTAAATAGTTTGTTCTTGGCATGGTTTACCATTAAATATATTAACGATATAAAATAGCCTTTAATGTCGATTGCTTCGTGTCGTCAACAAGCTAAGCGAAGCTTGTCAACGCTATAAATTGTCTGTTTTTATAAAAAGGACGTTTTAAATAGGACGGGCTATAAAGCAGTCATTATCATATGAAAAGTCTATAGAGAATTAACGATCTATTAAACAATAAAAAAGCGGATTAAAATAGTTTCCTATCTCAAATCCGTCACATGCAATTTCACTTATCACACTTTTTTAGTTAACGCTAGCTGTTGAACTTAGCCGTTAACTTAAACACCTTAAATTAAGACTTCTACGCTATTGCCAGTTATACGTGTTTCATATGAACGTACCGATAATGCTTCATCATCTAAACAGGTGCCATTTTTCAAAATAAAACGTTGCTTTAATAAGGGGGAGGCGACGTAAATTTCGCCACCCTTGTCACCAATTAAACCCCGGTATAATACATTAGCTTTTCCGAAGGGGTCGAAGTTGTTAATGGCAAAAATTTTGTCATCACCCACTTGGAAAATGGCAACTTGTTCATTGTTTTCTAGTAAAGCACAAACACCCGAGTTTTTAACTAAATCGCTTTTCTGACAAATTTTTTGCCATTTATTTGCTATCGTCATTTTAATATTCCTTAAAGCGTTTATTATGCGGTTATGTCCGCTGATTGAATCGTTACACCATACTTTTTCTCATCGCCCCGTGCTGGACGAATTTGCTCTCGTTCAGTAACAAATTCAATGTTGTCATCAATAGCATCAGAGTTAACAAACTGGCGAAAACGCTTTAATTGATGAGGGTCTTCAACCGTTGTTTTCCATTCACATTGATAGGTACCAAGCACATTTTCCATTTGTTTTTCTAACTCATCATTAATACCTAAATGGTCATCAATAACAATTTTTTGTATGTACTCTAAACCACCCTCTAAATTTTCTAACCATACCGATGTCCGTGTTAAACGGTCAGCCGTACGGACATAAAACATTAAATATCGGTCAATATATTTTACCAGTGTTTCATCATCTAAGTCGGTAGCAAATAAGTCGCCATGCCTTGGCTTCATGCCGCCATTACCACTGACAAATAAGTTCCAGCCATTTTCTGTCGCAATAATACCGATATCTTTACTTTGTGCTTCAGCACATTCACGTGTACAACCCGAAACTGCAAATTTAATTTTATGAGGCGCACGTAAACCTTTGTAGCGATTCTCTAAGGCAATCGCCATACTCATACTGTCTTGCACACCAAAACGACACCAAGTGCTTCCGACGCAGGATTTAACTGTCCGTAATGACTTACCATAGGCATGACCTGTCTCCATACCAGCAGCAATTAATCGTTCCCAAATATCGGGAAGTTGCTCTACACGGGCACCAAATAAGTCTATACGCTGGCCACCCGTTACCTTGGTGTAGAGATTATATTTTTTGGCAACTTCACCAATAACAATGAGTTTGTCAGGTGTTACTTCACCCCCTGGCATACGCGGTACAACTGAATATGTACCGTCTTTTTGCATGTTACCTAGGTAAGTATCGTTAGTATCTTGAAGTGGTAAATGATCGGCTTTTAAGACGTAGTCATTCCAAACAGAGGCCAAAATTGAACCTGCGGCAGGCTTGCAAATTTCACAACCTAAACCCTTACCATGCTTAGCGATTAAGTCATCAAAGGTTTTAATTTTTTCTACTTTTACAATATGAAAAAGTTCGGTACGACTATAAGTAAAATGCTCACAAATATCAGTACTGACTTCAACACCACGCTTTAGTAACTCCGTATCAGTAATTTTTTGAACTAAAGCCGTACAACCACCACAACCGGTTGTCGCTTTAGTACAAGACTTAACGCCAGCCATATCACATGCGCCACCATCAATAACACCAAGAATGTCGCCTTTAGTAACATTTAAACATGAACAAATTGTCGCCGTATTAGGCAGAGCATCAACACCAAGCGTTGGTTTTTCATCTGAGCTTGGCAAAATCAAGCCCTCTGGATTTTTAGGGAGTTCAATACCATTTAAGGCGAACTGTAGTAATGAATCATATTCACTTGTATCACCGACAAGTACCGCACCTAATAAAGTTTTTCCATCTTCGCTCACAACAATTTTTTTATAGATTTGATCGGGTTGATTAGAGTAAATATAGCTCTTACATCCTTGACTACGAGCATGTGCATCGCCAATTGAACCAACATCAATACCCATTAGTTTTAATTTAGTGCTCATATCAGCACCGGTAAACTTTTGCTCACCGCCAATAATATGGTCAGCCGTGACTTTAGCCATTTTATAACCCGGTGCCACTAAACCAAAAATAAAGTTATTCCATAGCGCACATTCACCAATGGCGTATATGTTTTGATCAGAGGTTTTACAATGATTATCAATAAGAATACCGCCACGCTCACCAATCGCTAGGTCAAACTCTCTCGCTAAGTTGTCGTAAGGACGAATACCTGCTGAGAATAAAATCACATCAGTTTCTAAATGGCTACCATCAGCAAAAACCATACGATGGTTACAATTTTCGCCATCTATAATTTCATTCGTTGCTTTTTGAGTATGCACTTTTACGCCGATACCTTCGATCATTGACCGCAATAAAGCGCCACCATCTTGGTCTAATTGTACCCCCATTAACTGTGGAGCAAATTCTACAACGTGAGTTTCTAAACCCAACTCTTTTAACGCATTAGCGGCTTCGAGTCCTAATAAGCCGCCACCAACAACAACCCCGACTTTACCCGAGTTTGCCGATGCTTGAATTCTTTCAAGATCTTCAATGGTACGATAAACTAAACAATGGTCACGTTCTTTACCTGGAATAGGCGGTACAAATGGGTATGAACCTGTTGCCATGACAAGTTTGTCATAGGCATAAGTTTCACCCGCTTCAGTAGTAACGGTTCTAACCGCTTTATCAATATGAATGACTTTAGCGTTTGTAAAAAACTTAACACCAATCTCGTCATAATAAGCAGGTGTTGTCATGGCTAAATCGTCAGCAGTTTTACCGGCAAAGTATTCAGACAAATGAACTCGGTCGTATGCTAAGCGCTCCTCTGCTGATAACACAGTGATTTCATAATCTTTGTACTTAGCCATTTCATCAACAAAGTGATGGCCAACCATGCCGTTGCCAACGACTACAATTTTTTTTACTAGGGAATTGGTACTAATATTCATCGTTCTGTCGTCCTACTTTAATATTCATGCCGCGTTAGCGGCTCTCAATATTTAATGTAGAAAGCAAACACCGTACCATTGAAAATATTCTATATTTTTCAGTTATTTAACTTATATTTATTATAATTACAGCCTACTAATGCACTATAAAGTAGAATAATAAGCACAATCACAGTGCGATGTTATTAGCTGATAAAGTTATTAACCGCTTTTCTCCATAACGCCTATCACCTCACCAAAACAGTGCGACCCGCGCTAAAAAATACATGCAACCTTTAAAGTAAGGCAAACTAAAAACGTGGTAATACGTTGCTATAGCCTATAAACAGAGGCATTTATAATATTACTTAAGATGGCATATAACCTGCAATATCTTGGCATAGTTCCTACTTATTCGTCTTTTATTAAAACTGTATGAATAAAAAAAGTGAAAGTACTAAGAGATCTGCCATGAATAATAATGCTGTGTTAAACGTTATCAAACCATCCTTAGTTATCGTTGGAAATGGAATGGCAACAGGTCGCTTGTTAGATGAGATAACTAAACGCAGCCCTAACAAATTTAATATTACCGTTATTGGTAAAGAACCTTATGGCAGTTATAACCGCATCATGCTCTCTGCTGTATTAGCTGGCGATACAACGCTTGATGCTATTATGCAAAAGCCACCTCAATGGTATGCAAAACACCATATTGCATTGATGAGCGGTTCAACGGTAACCAACATTAATAAAAATGCTCACATCATTGAATTAGCTTCAGGCGAACAACTTCAATATGAACAGTTAATTCTTGCCACAGGTTCTCGCACAGCGAAAATACCGACTAAAAATCAAAATATTTCAGGTGTTTTTAATTTTAGAGACATTGATGATACAAAAAAAATTCAAGCCTTTGCTAGCGCTAAGCCATTAAGCGATAAAACTAACAAGGGTGTTAAACAAGCGATTGTCATTGGCGGTGGCTTGTTGGGTTTAGAAGCGGCCTGTGGTTTAGCGCTAAGTGGGGTTGATGTCACGCTTATTCATCGTAATCAATGGTTAATGAATCGCCAATTGGATAAAATTTCAGGTGATATGTTACAAAGCATTATGGTGCAAAAAAATATTAACTTTGTCTTAGGACACG
>Ga0307489_10000084_pt1 | contig 46061 bp, 26 predicted proteins | sample SB12metaG_FD_202247 | JGI IMG/M metagenome (GOLD analysis project Ga0307489, IMG submission 202247) | Sea-ice brine microbial communities from Beaufort Sea near Barrow, Alaska, United States - SB 1.2 | ecosystem: Environmental > Aquatic > Marine > Coastal | place: USA: Alaska | collected... | reverse complement strand
CATTATTATGTTCAACACTGCCACCAGGGTAAGTAATTTCATAAGGCCCCATAGTCGCATCCCCAATGAAAATAACTTTATAATCTTTTCCATAGGTATTAATAATTTGTTGTATGTCGATGGGTTCACTGTATCGGCGATTATTATCACGCCATACTTTTTCATAAATACAATTATGAAAATAAAAAAATTCTAAATGCTTGAACTCTGTATGGACAGCTGAAAATAGTTGTTCACACACTTTAATATGGTCGTCCATTGAGCCACCGACATCAAAAAAGATGAGCACTTTGACGACATTATGCCTCTCTTGCTTCATTTTTATGTCCAGATAGCCGGCATTACGTGCTGTTGATGAAATAGTATCCTCAAGGTCAAGAACATCGCTCGCACCACTCCTTGCGAACTGTCTCAGTTTACGCAGTGCGACTTTAATGTTTCTTGTGTTTATTTCAACTTGATTATCTAAATTTTTAAATTCACGCTTATCCCAAACTTTAATGGCTCTGCGGTGACGAGACCCCTCTTGACCTATTCGAATACCTTCAGGATTATAGCCATTTGCCCCAAAGGGTGAAGTACCGCCAGTACCAATCCATTTACTGCCACCTTCATGACGTTTTTCTTGTTCTTTAAGACGCTGAGCTAAAGTTTCCATCAATTTATTAAGACCACCAATGCCTTTGACTTTTGATTTTTCTTCGTCGCTAAGTATTTTTTCCATCTTCTTTTTTAACCAATCTTCAGGAATACCTGACAGATCAAGGTCAATAGTCAAAACACCTTTGAAGTAATCAGCAAAAGCTCGGTCAAACTTATCAAAATAACTTTCATCTTTAACTAACAAAGCTCGGCTAATGACGTAAAAATCATCAATATTAGCAAAGGCGACATGCTGCTCTAGCGCACGAATTAAATCTAGTAATTCTCGCAGCGTACATGGCACTTTATACTCTCGACATTTACAAAAAAAATCAATCAACATACTTTATTATCTACCTGAGCGATTAATAAAAGCGAGTTTTTCGAATAAATGGACATCCTGTTCATTTTTTAATAACGCGCCATGTAAGGGGGGAATCACCTTTTTAATGCGTGTTTCTTGTAACGTTTCAATATCAATATCTTCCGCCAGCAGTAACTTTAACCAGTCAATTAATTCTGAAGTTGATGGTTTCTTTTTCAATCCAGGAATTTCACGTAAGTTAAAAAATACAGCGAGGGCTTCTTCTAACAGATGTTGTTTGATATTAGGAAAATGCACATCAACAATTTCTTTCATTTCAATCGCTTCTGGAAATCTAATGTAATGGAAAAAACATCGGCGTAAAAAAGCATCCGGTAATTCTTTTTCATTATTAGAAGTAATTATTATTATTGGCCTTTGTTTAGCGATGACTTTTTCTTGCGTCTCGTAAACAAAAAATTCCATTTTATCGAGCTCTAATAATAAGTCATTCGGAAATTCAATATCTGCTTTATCTATTTCATCAATCAATAAAACGGGTCGTTGATCTGCAGTAAAAGCATGCCATAACTTCCCTTTAATAATGTAATTACCGATATCATGAACTTTGTCATCACCAAGTTGGCTATCTCTTAAGCGAGAAACGGCATCATATTCATATAAACCTTGTTGAGCTTTAGTGGTTGACTTGATGTGCCATGGAATTAATTCCGTCCCTAAACTACTGGCCAGTTCTTCTGCTAGCATGGTTTTCCCTGTACCGGGTTCACCTTTAATGAGTAAGGGGCGTTCTAATGTAATTGCAGCATTAACCGCAAGCTGTAGCTCTCTTGAAGCAATATAATTGCCTGTTCCGTTAAACGATTTCATTTTATTTCCACTAGGTATATACTGAGTTACGAGTTATCTATTCCATTTTATTATATCAGATAACAAAATGGCACTTCTTTTTTTATATTAAGTCGCTAACCTTACCTTATTCTGCATTACCATTCAGTCATATTTATTCTGAGTGATTTAGCGATAAATATTCAAAATAACATTCAAAGAAACATTCACAGGATAATATTATATGTCAGTCATTTTCGAAGACAATTCAACATCTATTGGTAATACACCCTTAGTAAAGTTAAACCGCGTCGTCAGCGGTGCTAACGTTTATGCCAAAATTGAAGCAAGAAATCCAAGTTTTAGTATCAAGTGTCGTATTGGCTCAAGTATGGTTTGGGATGCTGAGCAAAAAGGCTTACTAACGGCAGGCAAAGAAATTATTGAACCAACCAGTGGTAACACAGGTATTGCTCTGGCGTTTGTTGCCGCAGCTCGCGGTTATGATATTACCTTAACAATGCCACACACTATGAGTTTAGAGCGCCGTAAACTGTTAACCGCATTAGGGGCTAAAGTTGAGCTAACTGATGGCGCTAAAGGTATGAATGGTGCCATCGCTAGAGCGCAAGAAATTAAAGACTCTGATCCTGATAAATATGTATTATTAGGTCAGTTTGATAACCCCGCAAATCCTAAAATCCATGAAGAAACAACAGGTCCAGAAATTTGGCGTGATACCGGTGGTGACATTGATATTTTTGTTGCCGGTGTTGGTACTGGTGGAACGATTACCGGCACTAGTCGCTACATAAAACTGACCCAAGGTAAAAAAATGATGACAGTTGCTGTAGAGCCATCTGACTCACCAGTGATTAGCCAAACACTGGCTGGTGAAGAAATAAAACCGGGTCCTCATAAAATTCAAGGCATCGGTGCAGGCTTTATCCCTGGCAACCTAGATTTAGAAATGATAGATGCCGTAGAGCTTGTCACTAATGACGAAGCTATGTCAATGGCACACCGTTTAATGAAAGAAGAAGGTATTTTAGCGGGCATTTCTTCAGGAGCCGCGGTTGTTGCTGCTAAACGTTTGGCTGAATTGCCAGAAAATGCGGATAAAAACATTGTGGTAATTTTAGCAAGCTCAGCGGAACGCTACTTATCAAGTCCTTTATTTAGTGACACGTTTACTGACAAAGAATTAGTCCAATAAATTAGATTGTAAACTCAATAAAAAAGACGCTAATGCGTCTTTTTTGATCTCTACTGTGCGCTTAACAAAATGACCACGTTAAAGATGCCAGGTCGAATAACAAACGAGTGTTTAACAGTCTGTTTATAAAAACTTATAAATTAGTGACGCACATAGATCCCAAAAACAAATAGATTAGCTAGTCATTATTAACGTAACTAACATAACACTAATGAGCTAATACAAGGCCCTCTCGTCGAGGATCTGCCCCACCTAACAAACCCTCTTTTGTCACTTCAATAGCCTGTAAACCACTGTTTAAATTTCTTATGGAAATTTTATGTCCCATAGCTTCTAACAAGGGTTTTAAATCCACAATGCTAGTTTCCTTTTCTAAGGTAGTGACTTTATTACGATTAGTCACCTTGGGTAGATTGATCGCTGTTTGTGGATCAAGCTGCCAGTCAAGCACGCCGATAATCGTTTGAGTGACATAATTGATGATCCGACTGCCACCCGGGGATCCCACCACTAACTTTAAGGAATTATCCTGATTAAAAACCATCGTTGGTGCCATTGAACTTCTTGGTCTTTTAAGCGGTTCAATACGATTAGCAATTGGCACACCATTACTATTGGGTCTTAAAGAAAAATCAGTGAGCTGATTATTTAACAAAAAGCCTTCAACCATTACAGCAGAGCCAAAAGCCATCTCAATACTGGTGGTCATAGAAATAGCATTACCCTCCCCATCGACAATGGCAATATGACTGGTTGATGGCATTTCATAGGCAATATCATCGGCTTGAGCTAACGAACCGCTTGGCTGTCCTGCAACAGCTTTACCCATGTCTTTATTTTTAGAAATAAGCTGAGCTCTACTTGCTAAATAACGCCTATCTAGTAAGCCTTTTAGCGGCACATTGACAAAGTCATCATCAGCAATATATTTATTGCGGTCGGCAAAAGCTAGCCGTGAACTTTGAGTAAATAAGTGAACCGCTTGCGGATCGTTTGGCGTAAATTGCGATAAATTAAATGACTCAAGTTGGCCAAGCGTTTGAATAACAGTAACACCACCAGAGCTTGGCGGTCCCATACCGCAAACATTAAACTGATGATAACGACCACAAACTGCTGGCGATTGTTTCGCTTGATAATTGGCTAGATCATCTAACGATAACCTACCGGGAGCCACAACAGATTGTTGCACTGCCGCCACTATCTTTTTGGCAATCCAACCATGATAAAAAGTGTCAATCCCCTCCTTAGCAAGACTTTGGTAAACCTTTGCCAACTTTTTGTTCTTTAACAAGCTTCCTGCTTTAATAACATTCCCTCCAGGGAAAAAATAAGATTTACTCTCACTTAATTGGCTCACTCCGGGATTAAACTCCATTGTTAGCAATTTTTCCAACCTTGGAGAAACAATAAAGCCATGGTCAGCAAGCTCAATAGCATCAATAAATAAATCTTGCCAAGGCAGTTTACCAAATTTATCATGCGCTTTTTTTAAGGCTTTAAGCACGCCTGGAACACCAATGGATTGACCGCCAACAACGGCTTTTATCCAAGGAATAGCATTACCTTGAATATCTAAAAACATCTCTGCAGTTGCTGCTTTTGGCGCAGTTTCTCTGCCATCAAAGGTCGTTAAATGTTGCTTGTTTTTATTCCAATGTAAAATAAAAGCGCCACCCCCTATACCAGAAGATTGAGGTTCAACAAGTGTTAATACCAGTTGGACCGCAATAGCTGCATCAACTGCACTACCGCCCTGTTTTAATATATTAAAACCCGCTTCACTCGCATAGGGATTAGCCGCAGCAATCATAAACTCCTTACCAGAAACTGAACGTTTTTGAGTTAAACCTGTTGCCGCTTCAGGCTCACGGTCTTCAATCTGTAAATTTTTGGCCGCTAGGTAGTTGGACGACAAGGTGGTTATCAAAAAGAAACCGGCAAGTGAAACTGACTTAAACACACTAAGCATACTAATCCTTAAGAATTATTTTACTTTTTAAACGACAATTGAAATTGATTAAATTCTACAAATTTTTCTAACAAGCCCTGATATTTATTAGGACTGCTCTCTAATATCTCTAAAGCATAACAACAAGCTTCTAGTGTGGAAAGCGCATTTTTTTTATTGGTTTTTCTAATCTCATATTGGCTTACAAGGTTTTCTGGCAAAGCAATATGATTAATTAACTGCAAGTTTTTTGACAGCATGTACATCCGATAGGCTTTTTTCCAGGTGGCATCAAGTAAAATAAGACAGTTATAATCATTATGACTCGCTACTAAGGCACTACCTACTGAGTTTGACAAAACATAAGCAGTGGTACTTGGATAAAGTAAAGCAACCTGTTGTTGGTATTGAGCCAAAATATCATTTAACTGCTCATTATCACTAAAGTCTTCCCCTTCAATAATTACAATATTTGATAATGAGTGAGCCAATAAGGGTAATGTTCCCTTACTCTGTTTTACTTCCTTTGGATGAAGTAAAACCACAATTAAAATATCGTTGTAGACAGGAGAAGCAAATTGACAAATACAAGCGAGTTTTGGTCGATGGCAAATAGAGCAAAGTAATCGAGACATGGTATTTCACGGACAATAATTATTACCTTATTTTAAATCGTTAAGGGCAATAACATCAATAACATTATCCCTTATTGTCAATTGTCATTTAAAAACAACACACTGCCTGATAAAGTACTGATAATTAGAATTTACTCCTTTGTTGATAAATTATGTTTAAAATAGCAAATCTGCCCTTTGCCCGACAACACACTCTATTTGTAGTACTTATCTGTTTGATTTCAACTCTGGCCTTTATTTTTGATAAACAAATCTCCCCGCTGTTTGTTTATAACCGTGATTTAATTTCACAAGGCGAAGTTTGGCGAATACTCACTGGTCATTTTTTACACACCAATATTTACCATTTATTACTCAATTTATCAGCAATCCTTTTATTGTGGGCGTTACATGGTCAGTTTTACCAATACTTAAGTTATGCATCACTTTTTATCATCAGCGCCTTAACGACCAGTTTGGGTTTATATGTTTTCTCACCTGATTTACATCAATATGTAGGTTTATCTGGTGTACTTCATGGGGTTTTTGTCTTTGGTGCACTAATGGATATATATAACAAGGACAAAACGGGTTATCTACTTTTTATTGGTGTTTGGTTAAAAGTAGCCCATGAACAATACAGCGGAGCTAGCCAGGATATTACCGAATTAATTGGCGCAAATGTCGCTATTGATGCACATTTGTGGGGCGCTATTGGCGGTTTACTCTTTAGTCTTATTTATTTATGTTATCGTTGGATAAAGAGGAACACGACGAATATCAAGAACGCCTGAACGCAAACAAAAAATCATGGCACCTCGATTACTAAAGAGCGATACATCGACCAATCATTATTAAATAAGATTTATGACCCAGATTTATTTAATTTTTAATACCATTAAAAATTAAGCCACTGATAGTTATCAAAAAAAAATTATTAGTGGCTTAATAGAATACAGTGTTAACAGATACTTAGTTTATAAGGTGTTTTCAAATAATTTATAAATACGTCGATATTCATTTAACCAAGAGCTAGGTTGAACAAAACCATGAGGTTCAACTGGATAAATAGCTGTTTCAAAATTTTGTTTTTCTAATTCAATCAACCGTTGCACTAAGCGAACAGTATCTTGAAAAAAAACATTATCATCGACCATAGGTGCATTAATTAGCAAGGGTTTCACTAATCCTTCGGCAAAATAAATAGGCGAGCTACGCTCATAAGCAATAGGATCATCTTCAGGGGTATTCAAGATGTTTGATGTATAGCCATGATTATAATAGGCCCAGTCAGACACTAATCGGATTGCAGAGCCTGATTCGAATAAATCAGGTTGGGTGAACATTGACATTAACGTTAAAAAACCACCATAAGAGCCACCATAAGTGCCAATGCGCTTGCGATCAACATGAGCATTCTCCACTAACCAATTAACACCATCACGCATATCGTCTACTTCAGGTTTCCCCATATGACGATAAATAGCTGTTCGCCAATCACGGCCATAACCTTTAGAGGCTCTATAATCCATATCCATAACAACATAACCTTGTTGTACTAGCATGCTATGGAACATATATTCACGAAAATATTCTGACCAGCCTAAGTGAGCGTTTTGAAGATAACCAGAGCCGTGAGTGAACATAACCGCCTTATTATTTTTAACTTTGTTATCAAATTTCTCTGGTAGATAAACTCGTGTATAGACAGGATCATCTTGATAACTCGAGTTAATTGCTACAATAGAAGGAGCTGTCCATGAAATTGATTTAAATATATCGGTCACTGTATCAGTCAATTTCACCGCTGCTTTTTTGTTATCCACTATTGATTTAACGTAAAGCTCTGGTGGCATAGCTACGGTTGAGTGTTCAACCAACAACATTGATTCGTCAGGACTTAGGGCATAATTATTCATTCCACCTAGATCAGTTAAAGCGGTTAAGCTTTTAGACAAGTCAACTTGATAAATTTCATAAATACCTGGGTGTTTCCTATTAGCTTTAAATATAAAGCTTTTTTCGTTTTGAGTTAATGTTACGTCACTCACTTCAAACTTTCCTGATGTCAGTTGAATTGCTTTTTTACCTAAGTTTTTAATATATAAATGGGAATAGCCGCTCTCTTCTGATAAAAAATACAAACGTTCACTACTATCCAACCAACCAAACTCATTAAACGCGTAATTTATCCATGCATTGTCATGTAATCGATGTTGTGACACCAAGGTGTTTTTATCAAAATCAACAGTTGCTAGCCAACGGTCTTTATTATCCCAAGCTTCAAGCATCACTGCTAATTTATGTCCCTCTCTGTGCCATTGAATCGGAGCGTTAGAGTTAATTACATGAATATTTCTTAACGTTTTTTTTGACTGATATTTTTTACCTTGATGTGCATAGTTTTCTTTTTTAACATCGGCTAGTACGTCTTCATCAAAACCCGGTAAACTTTCATAACTTAAGGCTGATTTCTTACCTGACTTTAGATCTATAACAAACAATTTTTCATTATATTGAAGGTTTTCAGCGACGCGGCTCCTCACCTTCTGAGCCTTTACTTTTCCATCTTGGGCAATATAATTCGGCATAATATCAGTTTTACTTGTTGAAGACTTTGCATCGCTGATACTAACAAAAAGTTTGTCACCCGAAGGAGATAAACTGCTATAACTGACTTTATTACCTTTACCAAAATAATATTTACTCCTTGTGACCGTACTGTTTTGGCTCTGTAACTGATGTCTTTGTTGTTCACTTAACTTAGCATTGCGGTGTTTTAAGGCTATATAGTCAATCAGTTCGTGTTGCTCTTTGGCTAGATAGTCTGTTGGTGCTGAAATTACTTGCGGTTTTTCTTGCATCTGCAAATTAGCTAACTCAATTATTTGATTATTTGTTAAGTTATGTGAATAAAAAATATCTCCAACTCGGTAAGCCAAATTCCCGTTTGTTAAAAATATCACCGAAGTTTCTAATGCTGAAGTATGCGTGATTTGTAGCACGTGATTTGTGTTTAAATTTTTAACAAAAACGTTGCCTTTAAAGCTATAGGTTTCCAAATTCCCATCGCGACTTAGTATTGCATTTTTATCAGCGACGACATGCATTTCAGCAAGTTTTATTTGCTCAGTTTTCTGGGTATTGGTGTTTAATGATAACTTATAAAGATCTCTTAATGGATTACCTTCACGTTTTTGTTTATAAAAAATAGTTTCACTATCATCCCCCCAATACCAAGATTCTGGAGATCGAGCAAACCAATCGGGGTCCGCCATAATTTGTTCGAGAGTAATCACACTAGTATTTTCTGCTATTGCTTGTCTATTTACGTCAAGAGTATGCATGTTACTTGAATGTATATCTGTAGTTGGTATTTGGACGTTTTTTGAAGTCATTACACTGGAAGTAGCACATGCCGTTAAGACAAAACTAACAGCTGCAACAAGGAGTATTATTTTCATAAATGAGTCTTTTTTTAATTGGAGCAGTGAGAATATATTAATAACAATTTATACGTTGCAATTAAGTTTTTTTCAATGATTAGTGTGACATTAATTTTAAAATAGGTGTAACGTTATACGAGTAATAACTTGATTTTAAATTAAATCCAATCGTTCCATTCCAATAGTGAAGTGTTAACATACTGCCTTCCATGGCATAAAAAGGTGGTAAATTGTCAGTAAAGTTATTCAAGAATTATAGTTTACTTCGACTGTTGTTCAGTAATCCAAAGGTTAACATTGCGGTCGAGCACCTTCATAGGTACTGCGCCACCTAAAAGTACTACATCATGAAAAGCACTCAAGTCAAACTTCTCTGATAGAGTTTTCTGTGCATACTCTCGAAGTGATAATATCTTTAACATACCTAGCTTATAACCTAGAGCTTGCCCTGGCCACGCCATATAACGTTCAATTTCAGCAATAACATCAGACTCAGCAGAGCCGGTTTGTTCAGCCATATAACTGATGGCTTGCTCTCGACTCCAACGTTTATGATGTAAACCGGTATCAACAACTAAGCGCACTGCTCTAAACATTTCGGCTTGTAAACGGCCTAAATTACCAAAGGGGTCATTTTCGTACATGCCTAACTCTTCAGCTACTTTTTCAGAATACAATGCCCAACCTTCTGCATACGCATTATAAGGTGCTATACGCCTCAAAAATGGCAATGTTGCTTGCTCCATATTTAAAGCTATCTGCCAATGGTGACCTGGGTTAGCTTCATGATACGTTAATGTTTTCAAACCAAACTTAGGATTAGCCTTCATATCACGTAAGTTAATCCAATAAACGCCCGGTTTAGTCCCGTCAACAGAAGGTGATGTATATTCGCCGCCCGGTGACCCATCTTGTATTTCAACTGGATAGGCACGGACTACAACGTCATATGATGGTTTATTCTTAAAAACAGGACCCATTTTTTTGGTAACTTCATTAATATACACATTAATATCACTAATAATCTGAGCTCGCCCCTCATCTGAGTCCTGATATAAAAAGCGATCCTCTTCATTTAAAGCGACCATGCGTTGACCCACACTGCCCTTTAGATAACCTTCTTCGATTAAAATGACATCCATTGCTTCACCAATACGTTTTACCTCACTTAAACCTAATTGATGAATTTCATCAGCTGTTAATTCACTGTCTCCTAACATCCTGATTGCTTCTTTATAATAGGCATCACCATTAGGCTGTGCCCAAATACCTGACTCATCACGGGCATCCACTAACATTTTTTCAGTTGTTAGGGTAATTGCCTGATAAGCCGGATAAACAACGGTTAATACTTTTTCAGTTGCTTGATTAATTAATTGATGCTTTTGCTTCACTGATACGCTACTCAGTTTATTGACTTTGTCTATAAAAGTGACGACTAAAGGATGATTTTTTGGCTCGGCACTAATAAAGCCAGTCAAATACTTTAAGGCCCCCTTTAATGTGACTTTTGAAGGGATCCAATTCTGTTCAGCATCGGTTAAAAATTTCTGTTCAATATCACTAATCAATTGATCAAACTGTGCTAAGCGAGCAATATAATTTTGGGCATCTTTTTGATTATTAATTTGATGATCATTTTGCAATTTACGTGGAATATCAATTAATGGCCCGTTGATTTGGTTAATAATAAATGGTGATAAGCCCATCCATGTATCAATATAACCAACAGTAAAATCACCATGACCTGCATAATAGCGAACAATACTTGTCATAACTTGCTGATTGTCTTTGTCAAGTTGATCAGTTGACGTTAATGGGAAGTTTTTTATTTTTGTCGATAGCTCTCTCAGATTTTTACGCAATTGCGCTTCATTCTTAGGTGAGAAGTTTTCAACTTTGTCTGCGTAATACAGTCCAACATCCTCGGTTGATAAACCATAAGTACTCGCGGAAAAAGCACGTTGCTGAAAAAGAATTTTAGTGGCTTGCTGATAGAGAGCCTTTAATTGACTGCGTTCACTTAATTGCTTATCTTCGATGATAACTTGAGTGTTAACCGTTGATTCAACAAGTGCCCTAGTGTCTTTCTCAACTGAACGTTCACAAGCACTCAGTGCTAGTAGTAAACCTATGGCTGTACAACTTAATTTAACTTTCATTTCAAACCTCATATTTTATAAAGTAAAGCCTTATACTCACTTCACACTCTATTTACTTTTGATGGATTAAAGCAAAATCATTGGGGTAAGTAAATATCAAAGGTCTGTTGACGTTAACTCATATTATATGAGTTTAAATGTTTAAAGTTAAAATATGATATGAATTGTAGGACTATTGACGTGATTTTTGGTATCATCGCGCGCCAGTTTTGTAAATTACAATTAATCAGCCCATGGTAATCATGGTTTGCTAACTAATAGCCTTAATTATAATAAAAGCTTTAATTCAATTGCTCAGGAAACTAAATGCTCACAGCTCAAGAAACTCAGTTATTCGACTACCCTAAATATTGGGCGGAATGCTTTGGTCCCGCGCCATTTTTACCTATGTCTAGAAAAGAAATGGACGTATTAGGCTGGGATAGCTGTGACATCATTATAGTTACCGGTGATGCTTATGTCGATCACCCAAGTTTTGGCATGGCTATTATTGGTCGTATGTTAGAGTCACAAGGCTTTCGCGTTGGTATTATTGCGCAGCCCGACTGGACGTCTAAAGACGCTTTTATGCAATTAGGCAAACCCAATTTATTTTTCGGTGTTACCGCCGGTAATATGGACTCAATGATAAATCGCTATACGGCTGAGCGTAGAATGCGTCATGATGATGCTTATACGCCAAATGACGAAGGGGGCAAACGCCCTGACCGTGCTGTTACCGCTTACACCCAAAAATGTAAAGAAGCGTTTAAAGGTGTGCCCGTTATTATAGGGGGTATCGAAGCCAGTTTACGCCGAATTGCTCATTATGATTATTGGACTGATAAAGTTCGACAGTCGGTATTGTTCGACTCCAAAGCTGATTTACTTGTTTATGGTAATGCAGAACGCCCCTTAATAGAGATTGCTCACCGTATTGCCAACGGTGAAGAGGTAAAGTCGATTACCGATGTCCGTGGTAGTGCTTTTTTAGCTCAACAAGCACTTCCTGGTTGGAAAGGCATTGACTCAAGGGATATTGACCGTCCAGGTAAAATTGAGCCTATTCCAAGCCCTTATCAAGAAATAAATGAAAGCTCGTGTGATAGCGCTAAAGAAAATAAAATCGATGAAGAGTTCAATGGAACACTCGATATCACCAAAACAGCTCAAGCCATACAAATTGCTGATTATCGCCCCACATATCAAAAAAACAAATCATGGGATGACAAAGCCAAACCATGGGAAACCACCTATATAAATTTACCAACCTTTGAGCAAGTTAAAAGTAATAAAATTCTCTACGCTCACGCCTCACGTATTTTTCACCAAGAAGTTAACCCAACATCAGCTAAACCACTAGTGCAAAGTCATGGTAGCCGAATTATTTGGTTAAACCCGCCCGCAAAACCACTTTCTCAAGATGAGATGGATGGTGTTTTTGGTTTACCTTATAAGAGAGTACCCCACCCAAGTTATGGTGAAGCAAAAATTCCCGCGTATGACATGATAAAAACGTCAGTCAATATTATGCGTGGTTGTTTTGGCGGCTGTACTTTCTGTTCAATAACAGAGCATGAAGGTCGGATTATTCAATCGCGTTCACAAGAATCTATTATTAAAGAAATTGAGGATATCCGAGATAAAGTGCCAGGTTTTACTGGAATAATCTCAGATCTAGGTGGCCCTACCGCCAACATGTATCAACTCAATTGTAAAAGTGAAAAAGCTGAAGCCACCTGTCGTAAACCCTCTTGTGTATGGCCAACCATATGTGGCCATTTAGATACAGATCATACCCCAACAATAGAGCTTTATAGAAAAGCGAGAAGCGTAAAAGGTATCAAAAAAGTATTAATTGCCTCTGGTGTTCGTTACGACTTAGCAATACAAGATCCCGCATACGTCAAAGAGCTAGCAACGCATCACGTTGGTGGTTATTTAAAAATTGCACCCGAACATACGGAAGAAGGTCCATTACATAATATGATGAAACCCGGTATGGGCAGTTATGATAAATTTAAAGAGATGTTTGACCATTACTCAAAGCTTGCCGGTAAAAAACAGTATTTAATTCCTTACTTTATCTCTGCTCATCCAGGAACAACTGATAGAGACATGGTTAATCTTGCGCTTTGGCTCAAAGAAAATGACTTTAAGTTAGATCAAGTACAAAACTTTTACCCGTCGCCATTGGCAAATGCAACAACGCTTTACCATACCGAGTTAAATTCACTGAGAAATATCACCAGTAAAAATTTAGCGAAAGAAAGTGGTAAAATAACGGTTCCTAAAGGCACAATACAGCGTCGATTACATAAAGCGATATTGCGCTATCACGATCCGCACAATTGGCCAATTGTTCGTGAAGCATTGACTAAATTAGGCTTAACTAAACTCATTGGCTCGGCTCCTAATTGTTTAGTGCCTAGAGAAACGCGTGGTGAAAAAGAGGCTCAACATTACAAGAAAAATGGTAAAGGTAAAAATAATGCGTTGGGTAACAAAACAAGTCCTGGGCAGCAAACTAAGGACAAAAAAAATGCACATAATAAATTATGGCAACGGACGGAAAAGAGTAAAGATACACCAGAACATAAAAAAGGATTAACCCGTTTTAGCGACGACCAATTTACCAACCGTAAGCCTAAATAGGCTAACGGCAACAGAAAAAGATAGGATACAACATTGTTAACAGCGAATAATATAACCCAACAATTTGGCGCTAAGCCGCTTTTTGAAAATATATCACAGAAATTTGGTGGCGGTAACCGTTACGGTTTAATCGGTGCTAATGGTTGTGGTAAATCTACCCTGATGAAAATATTAGGGGGGGATTTAGAGCAAACCTCAGGCAACATTAGCCTTGATACCGGTGAACGTTTAGGTAAATTGCGTCAAGATCAATTCGCATTTGAGGATAACTCTGTTATTGATACCGTTATTATGGGTCATACCGAGCTTTGGGCAGTAAAAGAAGAACGTGACAGCATTTACGCTTTACCAGAAATGAGTGAAGCTGATGGTATGAAAGTCGGTGATTTAGAGTCTGAATATGCAGAAATGGATGGTTACAGCGCTGAGTCTAGAGCTGGTGAATTATTAATGGGTGTAGGCATTGGGGTCGAACAGCATTATGGTTTGATGAGTGAGATAGCTCCTGGCTTTAAACTTCGTATTCTGCTGGCACAAGCGCTATTCTCAGACCCTGACATCTTATTACTTGATGAACCAACCAACAACTTAGATATTCATACTATTCAATGGCTTGAAGAAACTTTAAATGCGCGTGATTCAACAATGGTTATCATTTCGCATGACAGGCATTTTTTGAACAGTGTTTGTACTCATATGGCTGATTTAGATTATGGTGAACTGCGGGTTTTTCCCGGTAACTATGACGAATATATGCTAGCGGCAATGCAAGCCAGAGCACGCCTACTTTCAGACAATGCTAAGAAAAAAGCTCAGATTGGCGAGTTACAAGCCTTTGTTGCGCGCTTCTCGGCAAATGCCTCAAAAGCAAAACAAGCAACCAGTCGTGCTAAACGCATGGATAAAATTCAGCTTGAAGAGGTAAAAGCGTCAAGTCGTACCAATCCCTTCATTCGTTTTAACCAAGAGAAAAAGCTTTTTCGTAATGCCTTAGTAATAGAGCAATTAAATAAAAGTTTTGGCGACGCCCACATCCTCAAAAATATTTCAGCATTAGCTGAAGTGGGTGAGCGAATTGCCATTATTGGTGAAAATGGTATCGGAAAAACGACGCTATTGCGTACTTTAATGAATGAAGTCGGCTATGAACCGACTTCAGGTGAATATATCTGGTCTGAAAATGTCAATATTGGCTATTATGCCCAAGATCACGAATATGAATTTGAAAACGACATGAACTTGTTTGATTGGATGAGTCAATGGCGTCAACCATCAGATGATGAACAAGCAATACGCAGTTATCTAGGACGGTTATTGTTTTCTGCTGATGATATAACCAAGTCGGTTAAGATTCTTTCCGGTGGTGAAAGAGGTAGAATGTTATTTGGCAAACTGATGATGCAAAACCCTAACATTCTGGTCATGGATGAACCAACCAACCATATGGATATGGAATCTATTGAGTCATTAAACATGGCATTAGAGCAATACGAAGGCACTTTGATTTTTGTTAGTCATGACCGTGAATTTGTTTCAAGTATCGCTACCCGTATTATTGAACTAACCAAAACTGGTTTTGTTGATTTTGCGGGTACTTATGATGAATACCTTGCCAGTCAAAATTAAGCAACCTTATATCTTATATCTTATAGCTATCAGTTTTCAGTAAATCTACTTTCTGACTGCTGATAGCAAAAACTTTGTAAAAACCATAGTCACCCGATAATCTACTAAAAATAAGGAAGTCCCTTGCTTAGTTACCGTCACGCTTTTCATGCTGGAAATTTTGCTGATGTTTTAAAACATAGTGCCTTAACTCTTGTACTTGAATACATGAACAGAAAAGAAAAAGGTTTTACTTATGTTGATAGTCACTCTGGCGCAGGGATGTATCAGTTAACGGATCAATACGCACAAAAGACTGGCGAATATAAAGAGGGTATTGCTAAGCTTCTTAATAGTGATGATCAAAACGTTGATACGCCTAAGCCTTTAATTGAATATATTCAGTTAATTAAACGTTTGAATTTAGGTGCTGATTTAACGGTTTACCCAGGTTCTCCTGCCATCGCTAAAACGTTTACCCGTCGCCAAGACAGTAGCCATCTATTTGAATTACACCCCACTGATATTGAACATTTAAGCGATTTTTGTCAGCATTGGAAAAAATGTTTTATCAAAAAATTAGATGGCTACCAAGGCGTACTCAGCTTATTACCGCCACCAAGTAGACGTGGGGTCGTATTAATTGATCCCCCTTACGAACTTAAAGAAGATTATCAAAAAGCCGTTAAAACTATCATTAAAGGCTACCAAAAGTTTAGTTCGGGTACCTATATTCTTTGGTATCCCGTCGTTAAACGTGAATTAGTGACTCAAATGCAAAATCAGTTCCAAGCAAGTGAGGTGAACAACTTATTGCAGGTAGAGTTTTGTTTAACCGAAGATAGCGATGAATATGGCATGACAGGTACTGGCTTATTTATTATTAACCCCCCTTGGCAATTAGCTGATCAGTTTTCAGAGATATTACCTTATTTAAAAAATAAATTAGGTAGTGAAGCTTCTAGTTATTTTTTAAATCAATTAATTGCTGAGTAAATAAAATAAGGTCAACTTAGCCTAAAAGATCTGCAAACATTAAAAAAAGGTTGTTCTTTAGTTAATAATTCATCCAATATTTTTAGTCAGTTCTATATTGTGTGGTAGATTAAATTTACATTAATGGGGTGTTTTTTTAGAAATTCATTCCAAAAAAACCACAGTAGATCATTAAACTACTGTGGTTTTTTTACAACAAAAAACAAATATTAATTTGTTATTTTATAAAAACGATAATAACTCTTCATCTAATTGCATTAACGATTTAGGATCAGCCATCATGGTTTTTGCTAAAGACTTAGTTCTTGGTAACATACGTTCAAAATAAAACTCTGCGGTTTTAATTTTTGCACGATAAAAATCGCGATTATCTACTTCACCGGCTAACTTTTCATAAGCAGCTTGCGCCATTTTCGCCCAGAAATACCCCATCATGATATATCCTGAATACATAAGATAATCAACCGATGCAGAACCAACAATATCACGATCTTTTTTCGCTTTTAAGGCTAAACGAAGTGAATATTGCTGCCAATTTATAACATGTTTACTTAATGCCCAAACAAACTTATTCATTTGCCGTTTATGTGGATTACTTGAAACCATACTCTTTTCTTTACAAAATATTAGTATCTCTTTAGTAAATTTATTTAAAGATTTACCTCGAGTTAATAGAATTTTACGACCCAATAAATCAAGCGCTTGGATACCGGTTGTTCCTTCATATAAGGTTGAAATACGAACATCACGAACAATTTGCTCCATGCCCCATTCTTTTATATAACCATGGCCTCCAAATATCTGCATACCATGATTAGCACTTTCGCAACCCAATTCAGTTAAAAATGCTTTTAAAATTGGCGTGATAAAACCTAAACGGTCATCAGCTTCTTTAAGTGCTTCTTCTGTTTTAGCGGTTTCAATATCATCAACAATTTTGGCGGTATAGTAGATCATTGCACGACCACCTTCTGAAATTGCTTTTTGCGTCATTAACATTTTACGAACATCAGGGTGAACAATAATGGGGTCAGCGACTTTATCTGGAAATTTTTTACCGGTCAAAGCACGCATTGATAGACGCTCTTTGGCGTATATCAATGAATTTTGATAAGCAAGTTCAGACGCGCAAATTCCTTGAAGAGCTGTTCCAACACGTGCTGTATTCATAAAGGTAAACATACATTCGAGTCCTTTGTTCTCAGGACCAATTAAAACACCTTTAGCATTATCAAAGTTTAACACGGCTGTGGAAGAGGCTTTAATACCCATTTTATCTTCGATAGAGCCACAAATAACATTATTGGTTTCACCTAAATCACCTTGTGAATTAACTTGAATTTTAGGCACAATAAATAATGAGATACCTCGAGTACCTGCTGGGGCATCGGGTAAGCGAGCGAGTACAATATGAATAATATTTTCAGTTAAATCATGTTCACCGGCTGAAATAAAAATCTTGGTGCCGGTAATATCATAGGTTCCGTCACCATTTGGCGAGGCCTTGGTTTTAACTTGCCCTAAATCTGTACCACATTGAGGTTCCGTCAAACACATGGTGCCTGTCCAGGTTCCTTCAGTTAACCGAGTAAGATAAAGCGCTTTTTGTTCATCACTACCATGGACCTGAACTGTATTCATTGCACCATGGCTTAAGCCTGGATACATAGACCATGACCAGTTAGCCGTGCCCATCATTTCTGACTTTACCATACCTAATGAAGGTGGTAGGCCTTGTCCACCATGTTCAACTGGATGAGAGAGACTTTGCCAGCCACCATCAACATACCGCTGATAGGCTTCTTTAAATCCTGTCGGAGTGATAACTTTACCATTATCAAACTGACAACCTTCTTTATCACCACTTTGATTTAATGGTAATAATTCATTTTCACAAAACTTGGCACACTCCTGTAAAATAGCATCAACCAAATCAGGAGTCGCCTCAGAAAACTCTGGATGTTTCTCATAGTGGGGGTAATAACCAAAAACATCTTCAAATAAAAACTTTATATCCATTATTGGTGCTTTAAAACTAAGCATAACTGAACTCCAAATCTCATTATCTTTAAGTAAACTCGATATAGAGTATAACAAATAAGGCTACTGGTCTAACCACTTTTTATTGTTAATCATAAATGATATAAAGTATTAGCGATAATCCAAGATGATCGAAAACTAAGAAAAAGAATTATAGACAGGAAAAAAGGGGGTTATATCAATTATAAAAATTAGCGTTGCATTAATTTCAACTTGTTAATATTTCGAAATTTTAAAAATAAAAGGGACTATTAAAAATTTATATATAACTATTACCCGTAGATAATTTATCTGATACAGCAAATAATTATAACCAAGCTATACAGATGTCCTAGACTGATTAATACTAATGTAATTAAAATAATCCCATTACAGAAAATTAGCTTAATTGGATTGGTATAGTTTGGTAATTTTATTGAGGATGTCTATATGAGTACAATTTGGAAAAATCATGCTATCGTTTTAGCGGATATGATAAAAGAAAACAACGAAACTCAGGCACATTTATATCTTGAACAATTGATGCTATTTCCAGTCGATATTCAAGATAAAATCATCGAAGAAGTGAGCCATTTAACACATTGTAAAAGTGATGCTGTTGCAGGTATCATTAGTCACTATACTATGCTCGAAAACCAATAATGTAGATTAAAGAGCACCAGTAATTACGTCGATAATTGTTGCGTTCTGAGCATGGCAATATCATCCCGGATCGCAGCAGCTTGTTCAAATTCTAAATTCTGAGCATGTTGATACATTTCTTCTTCAAGCTTCTTCACTTTTTTATCAATTTCATTAGTACTTAACAAAGCATAAGCTGCCTTAGTTTCTGCCAACTCATTCAATTGGTTTTTATTTGAATTTGATGAGCCAACGTCCATCACATCACTAATTTTACTCGTGACTCCTCGGGGAGTGATATTATTATCAAGGTTATACTGATGTTGTTTTTCTCGACGACGCTCAGTTTCATCTATCGCTTTGCGCATTGATTTAGTTATACGGCCTGCATATAAGATAGCTTTACCATTAAGGTTTCTTGCTGCCCGTCCAATAGTTTGTATTAAAGACCTCTCTGAACGCAAAAAACCTTCCTTGTCAGCATCTAAGATTGCCACTAAAGACACCTCAGGTAAATCTAGGCCTTCTCGCAACAAGTTGATACCAACAATAACATCGAACTTACCTAGACGAAAATCGCGTATAATCTCAACACGTTCAACAGTATCAACATCTGAATGTAAATAACGTGTTTTTATTCCGTGCTCATCTAAGTAGTCAGTTAAGTCTTCCGCCATACGCTTGGTTAATGTAGTTGCAATGACTCGTTCATTTAATGGGAGTCTTTTTCGTATTTCTGAAAGTAAATCATCAACTTGAGTTTCAACATCTTTTACCTCAATAATAGGATCCAACAAGCCAGTAGGTCGAACTACTTGCTCTGCTATATCATCACCAGATTTATCGAGTTCATATTTACTTGGTGTTGCTGAAACATAAATGGTTTGTGGCGAAAGCGCTTCAAACTCCTCAAACTTCATTGGCCGGTTATCGAGAGCCGATGGTAGTCTAAAGCCATATTCCACTAAATTTTCTTTACGTGACCGATCTCCTTTGTACATGGCGCCTATTTGAGGGACGGTAACATGTGACTCGTCAAGGATAAGTAAACCATCATCAGGTAGATAATCAAATAAAGTGGGTGGTGAGTCGCCCTGTTCTCGTCCTGAAAGATAACGAGAGTAGTTTTCTATACCTGAGCAATAACCTAACTCAGCCATCATTTCAATATCGAATTGAGTACGCTGACTGATACGTTGTTCTTCTACTAATTTACCGTGATCTTTTAACTGCTTCGCGCGCTCTTTTAGCTCGACTTTAATCAAGTCAACGGCAGCAATAATTTTTTCTTTAGGTGTAGCATAATGCGTTTTAGGATAAACAGTGACTCTTGCCAATACCCGTTCAACAGCGCCGGTTAGTGGATCAAATTGACTAATACGTTCAATTTCTTCATCAAAAAGCTCTACTCGTAAGGCAAACTTGTCTGATTCAGCAGGAAAGATATCAATAACATCACCACGTACTCGATAAGTTGCACGGGTAAAAGCAGTATCGTTGCGCTTATATTGCAACTCAGCTAACCGCCTTAAAATATCTCTTTGATTAATAATGTCGCCTTGACGAAGATGTAACATCATTTTTAAATAAGAGTCAGGATCGCCTAGACCATAAATAGCAGATACAGAGGCAATGATAATAACATCACGTCGCTCTAATAAAGCCTTTGTGGCTGATAAACGCATTTGCTCAATATGTTCGTTAATAGCAGCATCTTTCTCAATAAAAGTATCAGTGGTTGGCACATACGCTTCTGGCTGATAATAATCATAATAAGAAACAAAATACTCAACCGCATTATTAGGAAAAAACTCTTTCATCTCTCCATATAATTGAGCGGCTAACGTTTTATTAGGTGCCATGATCATTGTTGGTCGATTCAGTTTGGCAATCACATTAGCAATAGTAAACGTTTTTCCAGAACCGGTAACACCTAAAAGTGTTTGATGCGCTAAACCATCTTCAACTCCTGCTAGTAACTTTTTTATTGCCGTAGGTTGGTCACCATTTGGCGTATAATCTGACCTTAAGTCCATCGCTTTCATGTTTCAACCACTCCTGCTTGAATTTTTTCATAACGAAATTGCTTAACAAAAAAGTTATAAGAGATAACTGCCATAAAAACATTACCTAATAACGCGCCAATAAAGAGCCCTTGTAGGCCATAAAAGAGACTGCCGACATAAGCTAAAGGCACATAGCAGACAAACAGCCTAATAAGGCTAAGCGCTAGAGCGACCATTGGTTTGTGAAGGGCATTAAATGAAGAATTAGTCAGAATTATAACCCCTTGTAAACCGTACCCTAAAGGTAAAATCCACATAAACAAAAGAATAATTTCAGCAACAGCTTTTTCTTTGGCAAAAGCCTCAGCAATGAATGGCGCGATTAACAACAAAATAACAAAAATAAGCACTTGCCATATAAGTACAAATTTAATTGACGTTTTATAAGCTGCTTCAACACGGTGCATATTACCCGCACCAAAGTTTTGGCTAATAAACGGAGGTAAACTCATCGACATTGCCAATACAACTAAACAAGCGATTGACTCTATGCGTGAGCCAACACCGAATGCCGCTACTGCGGAGTCACCAAAATTTGCGACAATTGCGGTCATAATCCCTGCAGCAATGGGTGTTAACATACTAGCACCCGCTGCAGGTAAACCAATATGTAAAATGCCTTTGCAAGCAGTGACCATATCGATTAGTGGAATAAATTTAGTGTAAATTAATTTTTTATTTACAATAAGTATATATAAAACAAATACTAAACCTACCAACCAAGAAATTAAAGTGGCGATAGCAGCCCCTTGAATACCCATTGCAGGGATAGGGCCAAAACCAAAAATTAAAACAGGATCTAATATGGCATTGATTAACCCTGCACTGCCCATAATAATACTCGGGGTTTTGGTATCGCCAGAAGCTCGTAATACTGAATTTCCAATCATAGGGCCAATTAAACAAACACTACCAATAAACCAAATATCCATATAGTCATGAATTAACGGGAGTAATTCATCACTAGCCCCTAATAATAGAAATATCTCATCAATAAAGTGATAACCGATAAAAGAGAGTAGCCCAACGATAACGGCGGCTAAATAAAGCGCAGCGGTAGCCGAATTCTTCGCAAGCTCATATTCTCCTTTTCCTAAAAATTTAGCAATCACTGCTGATGTCCCAATCCCAAGACCAATAGTTAAACTCAAGACAGTAAAAGTAATAGGAAAGGTAAAACTAATTGCAGCAAGGGGTTCTGTTCCTAGTAAGCTAACAAAAAAAGTATCCACCAAATTAAAAGTCATTAACAAAATCATTCCATAAATAACTGGAACTGTCATTTTTTTTAACACCCCCCCTACGGGATCGGTTAATAAGTCGACTGGTTTTTTTGTCTGTATTTTTGTCATTAAATTATTTTGACTTCTAGAAAATTAAACTGATTGTTGAGTGCAAAAAAAGCATTGTAAAAGATAGTCTTTATTGCCGCTATGTATATATCAAATGATACCATTAATTATCAATAAATAGGTTGAATTTACTTACAATCACGGGTATTAAACTATTATTATCTAAGTAACTAAAATAAACATTCACAACAAAAATACAATAAAACAAGACTTGTTGAAAAATCACACTGTTTGACAGATATTTAACCTACAAACAGTTAAGTGGTTGATAATAATGCACTTTAACTATTTAACGTTTTTTTAACAAATAAGCTTAAAGCCTTGTTTAGTGTGATTCCTACATTTTATTACAGTTTAATCCACAGTGTTATCCACAGGATTAGTGGATAACTATCATTTCAACGATAAAAAAGTCATAAACTATCTTAGGCGTAATAAATCATCAAAAACAGACTATATTCCCTCCTTTACGACTGCTATTTAAGCAAACAAACAAATTATTAGATTTTTTGTGATTTATCTGTTGACAGGATCGCCATCCCCCTTTAATATTCCGCCCCGTTAGCCGAGACGCTAACTAGTTTTTAAATAAACAATTCCCCAATAGCTCAGTTGGTAGAGCGACGGACTGTTAATCCGTGTGTCATTGGTTCAAGTCCAATTTGGGGAGCCATATTTTAAGTAATTGCGTTGGTGGTTACTATTGTAAATTTTATGCCTAATAGTTTTTTAGCATAGCTTGAGAGATTAGATACTGTTACTCTAAGTAGTCTATTCATCAAGTAAAAGTTTTATTCCCCAATAGCTCAGTTGGTAGAGCGACGGACTGTTAATCCGTGTGTCATTGGTTCAAGTCCAATTTGGGGAGCCATTTTAAGAAACCTGCACATATTGCAGGTTTTTTTTCGTATGTTAAATATACTCTTCACTGTCCCAGCTATTATAATAATGTTCTTTACTCTGCGCTTGCAATTCAAGTATGACGGTTAAGAGTCCCTCACTTAGCTTGTAGCTTTAAAACATTTTAATAACCTCCACATGTCTTCGTCGACGAAAAAATGCTCAATAGGTTAACTTATTTAAACAAAATAAAGACCTGTATTATATCTCTGTAGATTATTAATTAAAGAGAGAGAAACTCTGTTTTAATTTGATAAATATCAGACAAAGTTATAAAGGCGCTCTTTACCGCTATTACCTGTTTATAAGATAAAAAATCATCTGTAAATTTAAATAACGAGTAAATTTTCGGAGTAATATTACAAAGAGGGGTCACTAGTTCAAATAAAAAAATCGGTTAAAGGTGGCCACAGATTAAATTGAAAATTCTAATGAATGACTTATAGATTTTACATAGCGTCGACTAAAAATAACATGTGAAAACTTTCAACCGACTAAGTTGCTTTAAAGGGATTATTCGCTAACTATAATGTAAATTACCGATTTAATTTGGTTGTAACAGTGAGTTAATTTTTGATATCTAATAAAGGAAACTTTAATCAAATGGTACACTGCTGTCTTCTTTAATATGGTCAGTTACTATGTAAGTATGTGTTTGAACAATGTCAGGTAAATTCGTTACTTTTTCTAATACAAGTCGGTAATTATCCATATCAGCGAAACGTATTTTAAGTAAATAATCATAACCACCAGCAACAAGATGACATTCTACAATCTCTTTGATTTTGACTACTTCTATTTTAAAAAGCTTAAATACATCAGCTGTCGTTCGAGCCATTGTCACCTGGATAAATGCGGTCATAGAATAATTTAATTTGGTGGCATTTAAAAAAGCACCATACTGTTTAATATACCCTTCATTTTCTAAGCGCTTAACCCTATCTAAACAAGGACTAGCACTTAAGTTGACTTTCTTAGCTAACTCAACATTTGATATACGTCCCTCATGCTGTAGAGTTTTCAAAATGATCATATCAATACGATCTAACGGTTTTGATTTGTCTTTATTCATCTTAACGTTACTTTATCTAGTACTTAGCCAATAGTGCCATAATAACAACTAAAAAAAAAGCGAACACTTTAAATGCTCGCTTTTCTAAAGGTTGAACAAACCGTTAATCTTCTTCTATTAACGTCATAAGTGAGGTGTTACCACCGGAAGCTGTGGTATCTATACTAATGGTTTTCTCGGTTACCAAACGCTGAATTAGATTATCAAAATATTCTGAGCTGATTACCGGTAATATTGCGCCTTGACGCTCAGCCAATTTATCACTGATATAATGTTTACGGTCACAATTACTATCAACTACAACGCCTGATAATGTAGGGTGTGCAAGCATAGTGGATAAATGACTTAACCTTGCTACTTGAAAAACATTTTTATCTGCACCAGTGGCAATAAACTTATCTCTAAAGGCTAAGGCTTCATCATAAAACAAATCAGACACAACAATAATTACGGTATTGCCCGTTGCCAATGCTGTTACGATAGAAAGCACCCAAAAGTGAAAGCTAGATTTTTGATCGGCAAAACAGATAATATTACCTCGGTTTTCTAAGTAGAGAATATTAGACTCACCCGTTGGTCCAGGTAACACTTGTGGTTTTTTCAAGCGCTTTTCAATATCTATTAATTGTGAACGCGCCGCCGTTAAGGTGTAGTTTAAATCGTCTGCCAAATCATCAACAATACCAACATGAGCAATTTTTGCTAATAACTGTCGAACACAAGAAATACGGGTATTTAACTCAGTTAAACGCCAGTCTTTTTCTGCTGCATTGGCCTTAGTCATAAACAAAACAGCTTCTGTTTGTGACTTTTTATCGCCGACTAAAGCTTGTGCTTGTGATGGCAATAAATTAAATTGCTCGGCATTTGGCGTTGCTTTTTCTTTAACTAAACGAGTTAAATAGTTGGGTCCACCTGCTTTTGGACCGGTACCAGAAAGACCTCGACCACCAAAGGGCTGAACACCAACAATAGCGCCAATCATATTGCGATTGATATAAACATTACCGGCACGCGATAGTTTAGCTAAATCATAAGCGCGATGCTCAATACGAGTATGAATACCCATTGTTAAGCCAAAACCTGTTCCGTTAATTTTATCAACAACCGTTTCGATTTCATTACCTTTAAAACGAATAATGTGAACACAAGGACCAAAGACTTCTTGCTTTAACACGTTAATATCTTCAATTTCATAAAGCCTAGGCGCAAAGAAAAAATGTGCATTGTCTGAGACTTCATCAGAGATCTCACACTGATATAATAACTTGCCATTGGTTTCCATATATTCACTGTGCGCGTTAAGGGCATCTAATGCTTTTTGATCAATCACAGGTCCAATATCAGTGCTTAAATTAGCAGGGTTACCCACATGTAATTCTGCTAAAGCACCTTTAAGCATAGTAATAACAGCATCGGCAATATCTTCTTGTATATACAAAACTCGCAGGGCAGAACAGCGTTGACCCGCTGATTGGAAACCAGAAGAGATCACATCATCGACTACTTGTTCTGGTAAGGCAGTCGAGTCAACTATCATGCAATTTTGACCGCCGGTTTCAGCAATAAATGGGACTTGGTCACCACCACGTTCAGCTAAAGTTTGCGAAATTTTAGTGCCCGTTTCAGTAGAACCTGTGAACATAACTGTTTGAACTCTGCTGTCAGGTACAATAACACTGCCCACTTGACTTCCGCGGGCAATAACCGCTTGCACTACGCCTTCAGGTAAACCAACAGATTTCATTAACTCAATAGCGCGTAACGCAATTAAACTGGTTTGTTCCGCTGGTTTTGCTAACACCGTATTACCGGTCGCAATAGCTGCTGCCACTTGACCTAAAAATATCGCTAATGGAAAATTCCAAGGGCTAATACAGAGTACAACACCACGAGGTTCTAAGCGTTCATCTTTAGCCAGTTCTATAGCACGAGCTGCATAATAGCGACAAAAATCAACAGCTTCTCGAACTTCATCAATACCATCTTGAGCAATTTTACCTGCTTCTTTAATACATAAAGCAATAAGCTCGTCCATGTGACGTTCTAAAATATCGCTAATACGGCACAGTAACTCTGCCCGCTCTAATACCGGAGTTTGTGACCAAGATTCAAATGTCGTTTGAGCAGTTTCGATCATCTCGAACATATCATCTTTAGTGTGATGCTGGTGAAAGCCAACAATCTCACTATGATTCGCTGGGTTTAATACCGCAGCTGCACCATCTGGTAGGTCACTTTTATTGAGTAAGTGCTCAGCAACCCAACTATCTAATGAAAATTTCAACTGTGTAATTTCATTAATATCAGTTAAATCTAAGCCCTTAGAATTATCTCTACCTGAACCAACCTTGTCATAATAAAGCGCGATAGGTTTGATTATTTGTTTATTGTATTTATCTTTTAAACGCTGCGTTTTTTCTACTGGATCTTCAAGTAAAGACTCAACTGGCTTTGACTCATCAACAATAGCATTAACAAAAGAAGAATTAGCGCCATTTTCTAACAAGCGACGTACTAGGTATGCCAACAGATCTTCATGCTCACCTACTGGTGCATAAATACGGCATTGAATACTTTCATCACTGACAATTTGATCATATAAAGAATCCCCCATCCCATGTAAACATTGAAATTCAAAACCTTCTTTATCATCACCAGCAAGCTCGACAATAGTGGCTGCTGTGTAAGCATTATGAGTGGCAAATTGAGGATAGATAGAATCTCTATAATCTAATAATTTATTCGCACAAGCGTGATAAGACACATCAGTAGAAGACTTTCGAGTGAATACGGGAAAGTCAGTATGCCCATCTTTTTGAGCATTTTTTATTTCAGTGTCCCAATAAGCCCCTTTTACCAAGCGGACCATCATTTTACGGTTAGTACGTAAGGTTAAGTCACGTAACCAATCAACAACACAAATAGCACGTTTCTGATAAGCTTGTAGCGCCATACCAAAACCATCCCAACCGGCTAAGTCATCGTCACTAAATACGGCCTCAATAATATCAAGAGAAATATCTAATCGCTCAGACTCTTCCGCATCAACGGTTAAACCGATATTGTAGCTTTTCGCTTGTAAGCAAAGTGCTTTAAGTTTTGGGACAATTTCAGCCATTACTCTCGCTTCATGAGTAAATTCATAGCGTGGATGTATAGCAGAAAGTTTCACCGAAATCCCTGGGACTTTTCTAGGATCGTTTTTACCTGAAGCACGCGCAACAGCACCTATGGTGTCAATAGCATCATGATACGATTTTAAATAGCGATCAGCATCATCCATGGTACGAGCACCTTCACCGAGCATATCGTATGAATATACATAGCCTTGTTGTTCTTTAGTCCCCGCACGCACAGTTGCCGCAACAATGGTTTCGCCCATAACAAACTGCTTGCCCATAATTTTCATGGCAAAATTCATTGATTTTCGAATGACGGGCTCACCTAAGCGACCAATTGTTCTCTTCAATAGACTAAAGCTTTCTTGTTTTCGTTTATCAGCATATTCAACCATAGAACCAGTGATCAATAACCCCCATGAAGAGGCATTAACAAAAAGAGAATCACTGCTACCAAGATGGGTACTCCATTGACCTTGAGAAATCTTGTCACGAATTAAAGCGTCTTGGGTATGCTTATCAGGTACACGAAGTAAGGCTTCGGCCAAACACATGAGTACCACACCTTCTTCACTAGAAAGTGAATATTCGTTTAATAAAGCATCTATCGCGCCATTACCTTCTTGGTCTTGACGAATTTTCAATACCATTTTCCGTGCCCTTTCCCAAGCTCGGCTTCTGGCACTGACATTAACTTCTGCTGCCGGTAAGATGTGATCTACCGCGACATTTTCATCGATACGATAAAATTCACGAATTTTCTGACGTAATGGACAGTCAGTGATAAACGAATCATTAAAAAGCATATTTTTGCCCTCAAAATTGTTAAATAGCCACTTGAAACTATTTAATTACAGTTACAATTACATTAGAATTTATCAGCGCATTCTAGACAGTAAATAACAGAATGTGCTGGTTAATTTCTGCTTTATATCACTTTTAATACTGATTAATGATAAAAAAACCATAGAAAAAACTTTATTGGATGAATTTAAAAATGACAGGTATAAACTCGAAATAATATCTAATTGAAGAGAAAGTTATGCTTATTACACCAGCCGTTTCTGTAAACACCATAACACAAAGCAAAGACAGTTGAACAATTAGCTGCAAACGCTAAAACATAATATTAAGACACGAATATAGCTCAGTAAATAATACGCGATAGAATCTAAAAAAAACCGTTTATAAAGGCGATTTTTAAAAAAATTAACTAGATGAAAGTTTATTTCATCATCTTATCCCTAATTTTTTTGAACTCTGTACCTTCATGCCAATTTGGGTATTCAGGAAGACCATTAAACTCAAACCCTTCCTTAGGATTCCCTAATAGATAACCAAGTTCAAAAAACAATTGCAGCTCCGCCACCATAGAAGCCCAACTCCAGTCTTTATTATATTCATCACAAGTTTGGTGATAACATTTAGCTATTAGCGCTTTTACTTTCTCACTAGTTTTTATTTGCCCATCATTTAACAGCATTGATCCACCACCCGCGTTCAATGCTGGCACACCTTTCTTAGCTAAACTAAAATGATCAGAGCGATAATAATACCCCCGCTCAGGTGTTTGCTCAGGTGTTAATTTTCTATTCTGACGTTTAGCGGCAATGGCTAGATAATCTTCTAATTGTGATTTACCAAAACCGACAACTGTCATGTCTTTTTTAAGACCACTAATATCCAAACTGTCCATATTAACTAAACCAACAATTTTATTTAAGGGAGTGGTAGGATGATTAGCATAATAACGAGAGCCTAAACGTCCTTGCTCCTCAGCTGTTACCGCAATAAATGTGATTGAGCGACTAGGTGTTTTATTTAACGTTTTAAATGCTTTGGCGATATGTATTAAACCTACTGTACCTGAAGCATTGTCATGAGCACCGTTATAAATTTCCTTTTTACCATCAACAATGGTTGAGCCAAGGTGATCCCAATGCGCCATATAGACAACATGCTCATCACTGGTATTGGAACCCTCAATCGTCGCAATCACATTGTTAGAGGTAGACTCAACAATAGCATTTTCCACCTTAATTGAAGCAGTCAAATTAAGAGGTAATGCTTTGAAACCACGATAAGCGGCTTGCTGTTTTAATATTTCAAAATCATGACCTGCTTTTTTTAACAACTCTTTAGCTTTCTCGTAACTGATCCACATTTCAACATCAATAGCAGGTTCATTGACTTCTTTTGCGGGTAAATGATAATGAGATCCTGTCCAGCTACTCTCAATAACATTCCAACCGTAACTTGCCGGTGTTGTTTCATGAACAATGATTGCTCCCGCAGCACCTTGTCTTGCAGCTTCTTCATATTTATATATCCAACGACCGTAATAAGTCATGGTATTACCATCAAAAAGTTTAGGATTTTGTGAAGAGTATCCTGGATCATTCACCAAAATAATCACCGTTTTACCTTTAACATCAATATCTTGATAATCATTCCATTGATACTCTAGCGCATTAATACCATAACCAACAAATACTAAATCCGAATTTTTCAAATTCAAATGTGATTCTGTTTTTCGAGAACTAGCGACAAAGTTTTTAGGGTAATCAAAATCGACATCTGCAATTTGAAGTGATGTTTTTGGGGTACTAGTAATCGAAACCATAGGTACCGCTTGTAAATAGCTATCACCATTACCTGGCGTTAAACCTAAATTTTCAAATTCAGTGACCAAAAAATTTGTAGTGAGCTGCTCACCAGCAGTTGATGGTTCGCGACCACCAAACGCGTCAGATGCAAGTGTTTTAACATGACTTTTTATTTTATCAACATCAAAAGATAAGTAAGCCTCATTAAAATCATCACTTTTTTCAAAAGCGCTAACAAAAAAAGTAGACGAAATAATTAAAGCGCTTAAGGTCACTAATAAATTTTGAATCATATTCAAAATAATTCCTATTATTTTCTAATCTATTTAAAGAAGAAGTGTCTACCCTATTAAAGCCTAACATTTAGGCTATACCGTCAAATAGAGTAATCAATTAAAACTAACAAATACGAGTAGACAATACAAAAGAATATGGAGGATAGTAAATTTCGGTTAACACTGACTTTACTAATTAAATGGCATAAATAACAATAGAGAATCTAGGGTGAAAAATTATCGGATCGCCCAATGCTTAATTTCTTGCTCTGTTAAAAATTTTTCTGCTTTACTACCCTGCATTAATGCCAAGGTTGCCAAAATTCCCGCTTGGATACATTGTGGCGCAACCACTGTAATTGAATGTGGTGCATTCTCAATTGGCCAACCTGTTTGCGCATTTAAAATGTGACTGTAACGCTTTCCCTCTTTTAATAAAAAACGATTAGCGTCACCACTTGTTGCTAAAGCCCCTTTTAATAAAGAGACAATTACCGTTTTGATTTCATGTTTACCTGTACTCTTATTAAAAAAATCAGGATGCTCAATCCCAACCTGCCAAGCTTGATTATTATTTCGTGGTGATGTTGCAGCTAAATCACCACCAAGATTAACCAGTACAGGAAGTTTCGTGATTTTTTTTGCGATAATTATTGCTTTATCAACAGCATATTCTTTACCAATTCCACCAAAATCTAATTCCATTCCCTTATCTAAGGTAATATGGTGTTGATCATAAAAAACTTTTTGCCAACCAATATAAGCTAAACAAGTGTTAACTTGTTTTTTAGTTGGCAGACTATCGCTCCCATCAAATCGCCAAACTTTACGTAATACTCCTGAAGTTATATCAAAAAGGCCATTACTGACTTGGTAACATTGCTCTGCAAAGTTAAGTAAAAGAAACGTTTCTTGATCAATAGCAATAGGTTTGCCTTGGCTATTGTTTATATTACCGCAAGCACTCGAAGAAGAATAACGACTATATTTATCTTCAATTCGCCAAACTTCATCAGCAACCGCTTTACCCAGTTTATTAGCCAATATTGAAGAGTCTGTTTCAACAAGGACTTCACAAGGACTCGCCATCGCATTAAAGCTAATGCAATAACTGTCCTCCCGAACTGCTAGCGTTACTTTCCTTTTGTTTTTTATAGCTTTAGCTTGTTTATTCAAACTTAACTCTTTTAAGCTGCTTCAATTAAAATGAATAGGTTACTTGTGCTATAACCGCATCAATCGTTGGGTAAAGTTCTTCGCTTGCTAGCACACTGGGTGAATCGAAACCTCCATCAGTAGGCGCTTGATGATAATATTCAAGTCTGAATGATAATTCATGACCATTATTAACCATCATTCCATATTTCAAACCTAATGTATAAGTGGCCATTTCACCAATCCGATAATCTGCACTGGCGAACTCTGGACGTTTGTTTTGTAGTTCAAAATCACTTTGCATTAAATAAGGTGCATAAAAGTCTGCGGCACTTTGTTGATAATATCTAAAGTGAGGTTGAATATAACTTCCGTCGCCTAGTGGGATTCGAAAGCGCGAATCAATGGTATGTGATTTAATATCCCAATCATCCCACATATAGCGATAAGATAGATCTAATATTGTGGTATCAAAATGATACATCGACTGAACATAAGCACTTTGCTTAATCCGCTGATCAGGTCGATTTTCATACACATTATCTTGTGCTAAGCCGCCATCATTAACAACACTAATAATTTTAAAAGGGTCTATTAAGTAACCATCAACCATAGAGTATGAATAGTTAAATTGCATGATCATTTGTCGGTTAATTACTTGCGTAAAACCTAACAATAAATCGGTTGTAGTTTTATTGTCTTCACTACCCATGCGTGTTTGGGCAAAATCAGCTGCCCAACCAATAGGTTTTTGGGAATAGTCATCATCGTCATCATCATCCCAACTTACACTACCATCTCCAATTAACATCGAAGTAAATGGTTTGGGTATACCACCCTCGGGGGTAAACGTATCTTGGAAGTAGCTTGCTCCAATCGACAAAGTGGTATTTTTTTGATTAAAATCAATAGCAATATTGCCATTTAATCCTAACGAAAGGTAATCATATTCTTTTGATATATGAACGCCACCGCTGGCCGTATAATCAGAAGCTATCGGTTGGGTCCATTGGGCATTTAGCTGGACACGAGTATCATGAAAAGTATCATCGAGTGGCGTCTCCCCTGCAGCAACATCATATTGTCCCTTACCCGATGGTCGACTAAAGGTTTGTACGTTAGGCTGTGCAATAGCCCCATTAGCTGAAGCTCCCGTTAATGCATCAACCGTTAATTTAAGATTTAAAATTTCTTCATCTTGAAAAGTTTTTGTCGCGTTTAAAATCACTTCACCCGCTGACACTCGATCAACCTCACTATACAGTAAAAAAGCGGTATCAAATTCCCAACTATCCTCATCAGGAGTTTCAGCTTGAGCTCCACCACTCAGAAGTGCCGTTGTTGCAAGGGTTAATAACGCTTTAATATTATCTTTTTTCATTGATTTTTTATCCTGTTTTTTGTTAGTGATTAATTGCATCCACAACCTCCACCACCAAAACCTTTACCACCACTAGATGCTTCTTTACTAAAATAAATATGATCATCTAATGCATTATCAACAGGAGATGAACTTAATGACATTTCATCTTTAGCTAATAAATCTCTTTCCCAAGGTTCAACACCTAAACTAGAACACCCAGAGCTTAGTATGGTTACAAAAAGCACCACAATTGTTTGTTTTTTCATAAGGCTACACTCTTCATTATTTATAAATACTAATTTGATAAGGCATTAGTAGTTAGCAGTTGTATAATTTCATCTTCGTATATAGATGATTTTTTAGTAAAAAAACCCGTATGTGCTTTTTTGATTTTGCCATCCCGACCAATAAGATAACTTGTCGGCATACCTTTTACTTTGTACTTTTTAGCCGTTAGTCCTTTAGGATCATAAATCACACTAAATAATGCCGGATGGTCTTTTAAAAAGCTCTGTGCTAATTCATGATCTGCATCCAAATTAATACTAATAACCGCAAATCCTTGCTGTTGATATTTACTTTGCATGTCATTCATCCAAGGAAATGATTTACGACAAGGCCCGCACCAAGAAGCCCAGAAGTCAAGATAGATAACTTCCCCTTTATGCTGTTCCAACATTTGAGTTAACTTTTTTTGTCCAGTCAATTCATTATTGGCATTAGCTAGATGAGATATCAGCAATACTGAAATGGCCAAGCTAATATAAAAAAAGTGAATTAATTTATTCATAGGAAACTTCTTATTACTCTTAGTGAATGATGGTTAGCATAAAAAAACTTTCTTAAGTCAAACTTAAGAAAGTTGAACTTATTAATTAGACTAGAGAACTGAAAGATTATCAGTATTTTTAACAACGGGCTAAAATAGCACTGCTTATAATTATTTTCAGGCAATAATTTAATTTAATTATTGATTTTTTCGTCAAAACTGGCAAAGTATCAGCTCAGCTAATAATTAACTGACTACAATTTGTCCTTAACTTTTAACTTAAAGGAGTAGCGCTTCAATGTGTTCAATCTTTGGTATATTAGATATAAAAACAGGTGCGCAAGCACTTCGTCCTAAAGCTTTAGAATATTCTCGATTATTACGTCACCGTGGTCCTGATTGGTCAGGCATCTATAATAATGACAATGCCATTTTAGTGCATGAGCGTTTATCTATAGTTGATACAGAGCATGGTGCTCAACCCCTCTATAATCTTAACAAAAAACATGTACTCGCCGTAAATGGTGAAATATATAACCATAAAACGTTGGCTAAAGAGCTCAATGTTGATTATAAATTTCAAACTGGCTCAGACTGCGAAGTGATTTTACCACTTTATGAAGAATTTGGCGTGGAGTTTATTGACAAGCTTCAAGGTATGTTTGCCTTCATTTTATACAATGAAACAGACAACTCTTATCTGATTGCCCGCGATCATATCGGTATTATCCCCCTTTATACTGGTTACGACGACGAAGGTAATTTTTATGTTGCCTCTGAAATGAAAGCTCTAATGCCAATTTGTAAAACGGTAAGTGAATTCCCTCCTGGGCATCTACTCGATAGTCGTGTTGGTCAGTTGCAAAAATACTATAAACGTAATTGGCAACAATATGCGGCTATAAAAGATAATACCACTAGTACGACTAAAATACGTGAAGCATTAGAAGAGTCAGTAAAAAGTCATTTAATGACAGATGTACCTTACGGCGTTTTATTATCCGGTGGCCTGGACTCATCACTAATCTCTGCTATTACACAAAAATTTGCCTCTCGTCGTATCGAAGAAAACGATTTAAGTGAAGCTTGGTGGCCGAAAGTACATTCATTTGCTTGTGGTTTGGAAGGCTCACCTGACCTAATCGCAGCGCAAACTGTTGCTGATAGTATTGGCACTATCCATCACAGTGTTGTTTTCACTGAACAAGAAGGTATTGATGCATTAAAAGAAGTCATTTATCACTTAGAAACCTATGATGTAACAACCATTCGCGCATCTACTCCAATGTACTTAATGGCGAGAAAAATTAAAGCCATGGGTATTAAAATGGTACTTTCGGGAGAAGGAGCGGATGAAATTTTTGGTGGCTATTTATATTTTCACAAGGCACCGAATGCACAAGAGTTTCATGAAGAACTTAACCGAAAATTAGATAAATTACATATGTTTGATTGTCTTCGTGCAAACAAATCAATGTCCGCTTGGGGAATTGAAGCCCGCGTGCCATTTTTAGATAAAAACTTTATGGACGTTGCCATGCGCATCAATCCCGAAGATAAAATGTGTGGTAACGGTAAAATGGAAAAAGCAATTTTACGTTCTTCTTTTGAGGGTTATCTGCCAAAAGAAATTCTATGGCGCCAAAAAGAGCAATTTTCTGATGGTGTGGGTTATTCTTGGATCGATAGTTTAAAAGCTTATATTGAAGAACAAGTCACCGATCAACAACTTAGTAGTGCTGAGTTTAAGTTCCCATTAAACACCCCTGATACTAAAGAAGCCTATTTTTACCGTTGTATATTTGAAGATCACTTTCCACTTGCTTCAGCAGCTGAATGTGTTCCTGGCGGTAAATCAGTCGCTTGCAGTACACCTGAAGCTTTGGCTTGGGATAAGAGTTTTAGAAACAATGCCGATCCCTCAGGACGTGCAGTAATGAGTGTTCATAACGATGGTTATGATGAGCAATAAAAAAATTGAAGGCGAAAAAAATAAAAACCAATACTAAGTTTAAAGTATTGGTTTTTTTATGTATCAAACACTATAGGCGGTTTGATATTAAATAAATTAAAGAATAAAAAACAACTATGACGCCCATTAGAATTTCAGCATATCAATATGGACTAGGAGCTATTTAAAATTCTTTAATAATATCTTTAATAATTGCAGGGCCTTGATAGATAAAACCGGTATAAACTTGAACAAGTTGAGCTCCAGCGACAATTTTTTCTTTGGCATCTTCACCGTTGAAAATACCACCGACACCAATGATGGGTAATTTATTATCAAGTGCTCTAGCAAGTAAACAAATCACTTGAGTACTTTTATCTTTAACTGGAACTCCACTTAACCCGCCCATTTCTGTACCATGCTCTAAACTCTCAACACTTTCACGAGATAAAGTTGTATTAGTGGCAATAACACCATCAATGTTATTGTCAATTAATGATTGAGCTATCGATTTAACTTCTTCTTCATTTAAGTCAGGGGCAATTTTCACGGCAATTGGTACATATTTATTAAATTGTTGAGCTAGGAGTTTTTGCTCCGCCTTTAAAGCGACTAGTAGTTCATCTAACGCGTCACCATATTGTAAAGAACGAAGACCTGGTGTATTTGGCGACGATATATTGACAGTAATATAACTTGCAACGTCATACACTTTACGCATGCAATGGATGTAATCATCTTTAGCATTTTCATCTGGGGTATCCTTATTTTTACCAATATTAATACCTAAGACACCTCTGAAATTAGCTTTACATACCTGCTCTACTAAATAATCAACTCCTTTATTATTAAACCCCATACGATTGATAATGGCGTTAGCGGGCTCAATGCGAAACATTCTTGGTTTATCATTGCCTGGCTGTGGGCGAGGAGTAACCGTGCCAACTTCAATAAAACCAAACCCCATAGCAGCAAAAGCGTTAATACATTCACCATTTTTATCTAAACCAGCAGCAAGCCCAACAGGGTTAGGAAATTTAATCCCCATAACTTCGACAGGTTTATCAACAAGTGTTTGTTTATATAAAAGATTCAGAGGAGAAGAGCCGGTTTTTTTTAAACTTTTAATGGTCAAATCATGGATTTTTTCAGCATCAAACTGAAAAAAAACTTTACGTAATGCAGAATAAAACATAATGCCTCATTAATAACAGATATAAAAAAAGAATTTTTGCTAATAAAACTCTTTCATAATTGCTAGAGATTTTATCAGTTAAATCTTTAGGGTGGAATACTACGAGAAATTAAGAGCCAATAAATTTCATTTCACAGAAGATAAAAGCTTATAAATTGAAGCTATCGCTTTGTGGCTTTATTAACAAGCTCGATGAGCAACTAGTCCCTTATATTTATCAGCTTCATGATAATCAATTGTTACATTATAAATTAGCTTTATCTATAAAAGGCAGACGTCTAGCGTTTAAGTAAAAAAAAGGGATGTTTAAACATCCCTTTGACTTATATGTTAAAACTTGTCGTCTTTAACTTACTCTAACACTACTTATTATTTAACAGGTTCACAATTTAACCTCAGTAACATTAATTCGCGTAAAGCTACAGAGAACTTTGCGAACTCATGAGTGCGACCAATTCTAAATTCGCTAAGAATTTGATTCCACCGACTTAGTGGCTGCTCATTGGCTGTAATCCAATTATCTAACATCTCATCAATTGTAATTTCATCAGTGATAACGTTGCAACTTAATACGACTAAGGCTAATGCACGTTGTTGCCAATCTAACTCTTCTCTAAATGTCGCTCGTGCAAGTGCTTGCCAATGATTAGAGACTGGCTGGCCATTAATTTGGTCTAAGAACCAATGTAAGTCTAAACGTACACCTAAACTAAAGTATAAACCAGAAACTACTTCAATATTTTGTCCTGAAAGGTCGGTAACCTCAGCAATATCCATAACAGGGAATAAAGAGCTTAGTTGGGAAATACGTATTGCTACAGGTTTTGGCACGCCTTCCTTTACTAAACCTATCTCTATTCTTTTCAACTGCTCAACTTCAGCTTTAACTAAGTATTTATTTAAATTCTCGGCTAGGTTAAGAAAGGTTGGCTTATAAAAATCAATGGTTTCAGCTATATCTAAAGACTTGTTACGATGGCGTAAAAACCAGCGTGTTACTCGCCTAACTGTTCTACGCATTTGAAATAACATTTCGGTTTGAATAGCGGTTGAAATTTGGTTATCTAGAGAGGTTATTTTTTGCCAAATATCATCTAGTTGAAATACTTCAGCTGCAATGACATAACAATTAGCTATTTCTGCAACGGTCGCTCCCGTTTCTTCATACATTCGATTAACAAAGTTAAAGCCCATATCATTACCAATATCATTAGCAAGTTTAGTCGCAATAATCTCAGCACGAAGCGGATGCTCCTGCATTTTTTCATGGTAGTTATCACGTAACTGCTGTGGAAAGGCATTAATAAGTAATCTATCGTGATAAGGATTTTTAGTAATTTCAGGACAAACCAATTGTTCTTTTAATACCATTTTACTATAAGCAAGTAGTACTGAAAGTTCTGGGCGTGTTAAACCTTTTCCTTGAGATAGTCGATCAGCAATTTCATCATCATTAGGGATAAATTCTAAAGCTCTGTCAAGTTTACCTGCCCGCTCTAATTCATGAATAAATCGTGTTTGCTCTTTTAATTCACCCACACCACGCATAGCGGTAATTGATAACGAATGTGTTTGACGATAACAATCTTCTAAAACAATTTCAGAAACTTCGTCGGTCATATCATAAAGTAATTGGTTACGTTGCTTAACAGTAAGGTCACCATTTCTAACTAAACCATTCAGTAGTATTTTAATGTTAACTTCATTATCAGAACAATCAACACCCGCAACGTTATCAACAGAATCAGCGTTTAAATGAACGCCATTCATAGCAGACTCAATACGGCCTAACTGTGTTAAACCTAAATTACCACCTTCACCAACAACTTTTGCTTGTAGTTCACAGCCATTAATTCGTAACGCATCATTAGCCCTATCGCCAACGTCTAAGTGAGTTTCACTAGAGCCTTTTACATAAGTCCCTATACCACCGTTCCATAATAAATCGACTTTCATTTTCAACAATGCTTGCATTAATTCTAATGGTGACATTGATTGTTTTTGTGTGCCTATCATTTTTTTGATTTGTGGTGTTAGTTTTAATGATTTAGCAGAGCGGTTGAAGATTACACCACCTTCAGATATTAGTTCGAGATTATAATCTTCCCAAGTACAGCCTGGTTTGTTAAATAAGCGTTCACGCTCTTTATAAGATGTTGCGGCATCGGGGTTAGGGTCAATAAATATATGCATGTGGTTAAATGCTGCTTGCAAGCGAATATGCTTAGATAACAACATACCGTTACCAAATACATCACCGGCCATATCACCTATGCCAACAACGGTGAACTCAGTGCTTTGACAATCGATATCCATCTCACGGAAATGACGTTTAACCGACTCCCAGGCGCCTTTTGCGGTAATACCCATAGCTTTATGATCGTAACCTACACTACCACCAGAGGCAAAAGCATCCCCTAACCAAAAACTATACTCTTCAGAAATAGCATTAGCGGTATCAGAAAACGTTGCTGTGCCTTTATCAGCAGCTACAACTAAATAGGGGTCATCTTCGTCATAACGAACTACATCAACAGGTGGAACAATATCCCCTGCAATAATATTGTCGGTAATATCTAATAATGCACGAATGAAAGTTTTATAACATTCACGGCCGGCCTCAAAAATTTCTTGGCGATTACCTTTGGGGAGCCTTTTACAGACAAAACCGCCTTTTGCACCTACTGGGACAATAACCGTATTCTTAACTTGTTGTGCTTTAACCAAACCTAAGACTTCAGTACGGAAGTCTTCTCGGCGATCAGACCAACGTAAACCACCCCGAGCAACTTTGCCACCACGCAAATGAACACCTTCAATTTGAGGAGAATAAACAAATATTTCAAATTTTGGTAAAGGTAAAGGTACGTCTGATATTTTCTCAGGTAGAATTTTGAAGGAAATATAAGGTTTTTCCCCAATAATAGGATCTGCTTGGAAATAGTTAGTTCGGATAGTGGCGTTGATCATTTCAACAAAACGACGAATAATTCTATCATCATCAAGGCTTGCTACATTCTCAAATGAGGATTCAATTTTTTCTTGTAACTTAATAAGCGCTTTTTCAGCAGACTTAGCTTTTACTTGAATTTTTGGATCAAAGCGAGTTTTAAATAATTGGATCAACAACTTTGCGATATTAGGATAACGAGCAAAGGTATTTTCGATATAACTTTGACTAAAAGTACCACCTATCTGCCGTTCATACTTAGCAAAAGCACGAATAATTGAAACTTCACGGCCACCTAATTCAGCACCTAAAATTAAACGGTTAAATCCGTCGTCTTCTAATCCCCCAGCCCATACTTTGGCAAAAGCATCTTGAAACAAATTTTGAACTACTTCTAAATTAAATTCGCCGTCACCCGTAAGTAGCATTGAGAAGTCTAAAATCCAATAAGTTTCACCGGTTGATGTCCTGACAGGGTAAGGGCTTTCACCGATGACACGTAAACCAAAATTTTCGAGCATAGGTAAAACATCGCTAAGATGAATCGGGTCTCCTACATGAAATAATTTCAATTTAACAACACGACTACCGGGTTTCTCTTCTTGTGGTTGGTAGAAAAGCATCTCTAAAGGGTTATTAGGAGTTAATGCTTCTAATTTTTCGATATCAACAATCGCAGTCCCTGGTAACACTTCATCTTTATATGATTGTGGGAAGTGTGAATATTTACGGCTAAGTTTTTTGCCTTGTGCCTCACCTTTGTGTGATTTTAATGTCGATGCTAATTTATCAGCCCAACTACGGGCAGCTTGGTTTAAGTTCTTTTCAATTTCTTTCACATTAATATCTGCTTTAGTATTATTAACTCGGACAATATAGTGAGTACGTGCTTGAACTGACTCAGAAAAATAGGTTGTGAATTCAACGTATTCAGAACTACCTAACGCTTCCTTTAACAGTTGCTGGGTCACAATACGTAACTCGGTATTATAGCGCTCACGAGGGACATAAACCATACAGGAATAAAAACGGTCAAACGCATCTCGTCGGATAAACAAACCGGTATAGTCACGCTCTTGCATCCTTAAGATACCAAGAACATTAGTTAATAACTCGTCGGTACTTGATTGCAGAATTTCATCACGAGGATAGGTTTCAAGGATATTAATTAATGACTTATAGGCATGTGAACCTTTAGCAAAACCAGAAGAGTCACAAACGTTAGTCACTTTAGGACCGATAAGCGGTAAATCTAATGCACTATTGGTATAATACGCAGAACCAAACAAACCAATAAAACGATCTTCACCGATAACATTACCATTTTCATCAAAACGCTTCACACCAATATAATCGAGCTGCGCAGGACGATGTACGCGAGAACGAGAATTGGTTTTTGTTAGAATCAATAAGTTATCACCTAAAGCAAACTTTCTAGCTGATTCACTCAACGATGAGATTAATCGCTGTTTCGTGCCAGTCGATCTTTTCATTAAACCTAGGCTACTTTGAACATTAGCCTCTAGAGCAACATCACCTTCTAATACTTTAACATCATAGGAACGATACCCCATAATGGTAAAGTTATTTTGACTAAGCCACTCTAAAAAATCTAAGGTGTTTGTTTTTTCTTCTTGGAAGCAAGGTAACTTAGCTTTTTTAACGTCATTAATTACAGACTTTAATTTTGCCAGCATAGGCAACCAATCAGTAACGGTTAATAAAATATCATCCATCACTGATTTTAAATCTTTGGCAACAAAATCTAAGGCTGATTGTTCTGTTTGACGGTCTATTTCAATAAAAAATACCGTTTCAACCGAGGTGGTTTTGATTGATTTTTCAGAAGATGAAGATAAATGAGTAATTTCGTTTTTATTGTTTCGAATAATATTAATTGGCGCATTTAATAATAAATGTGGTGAAAGCCCCAAGCGGTTTAATGCGATGCGGACAGAGTCCACCAAAAATGGCATATCTTTTACTATTATCTCAATAACAGTATGACTTGATTTCCAACCATTTTTAGAAACTTGTGGATTAAACACCTTAATAACAGGGCTATCATCTTGGTGGCCGTTTAATGAGTTCCACAAACTTAAGGTTGCACCGTACATATCGCTTTCATTGCGATTTTCTAAATCTAAACTTGAAATATTGCCATAAAGTAAACTTGAGAATTGTTCAAGCAAAGGAGCTGTTTTTGTTGGGACTTTTTGTTGTATTAATTTAGCAACACTTTTGAGTATCACCGAGGGTGAACCTTCAACTAACGCCATGTTGTTTTCCTTTTCCCTTATTTGTAAGAGTAAGATTGTAATAATTTGTTGTGTTTATTTGTGTTTATTTGTGTTTATAGTTTATTTTTATTATCTGCTATTTAAGATAGACCAAAATAGATCTCAATTGATTTTATTAATAAAGCCAAGGGATTGCGAGTGTTATTTTATTACAAATACGAAGTGAGGCGTAGTTAAGATACGAAGCCTGAATAAAACCTAATTAATTATTCACTTAGACTAAATAGAACAGGTTGTTTAGCCTCTATAGCTGTTTAGTTATGCAGAAAATAAAACAAATTTATTTGAAAAATAACTTTCTTTTGACTCTAAAATTACACATTTATAAATAAAGAGGTTAATTAAGTGTTAAAGGTTAGTTTTATTACACAAAAATGGTTCGTCTAAAGCTGATATTGGGTTAAATAAGACTACTCACTAAGTGTATTATTAAAGCGTTATTACATTAAGCGAGTAAATCTATTTACTTTGTCGTTTAAAGCATCTTATTTATCTACTTTTTTATCTGTCCATAGGAAAGCAGCTAAAGCTGGTAAAACAATAACAGAAGCCAGCATGTTAACTAAAAACATGAAGGTCAACAATATGCCCATATCTACTTGAAATTTAAGATCTGATAAAAACCACGTAGAAACACCAATAGCTAAAGTAATTCCTGTTATCAACACTGCACTTCCTCGTTCTTTTAAAGCCGATAAGTAGGCTTGCTCAACACTAAGACCTTTACGAAGTTCTATGCTCATCGTTGAGAGTATATAAATACCATAATCAACACCAATGCCAACACCTAAGGCGATAACAGGTAACGTTGAAACAGTTAAACCTATATCTAAAGTTGTCATCAAAGACTGAGCAAAAGTTGAAACCACATATAAAGGTAAAACGACGACCACGGTTGCTCGCAAGCTTTTAAAACTTATTAAACATAAAAGAATCACCGCTCCATAAACATAAATCATCATCGGAAGCTGAGCTTTGGCGACCGCTTCATTAGTTGCTGCCATTACACCAACAGGGCCAGATGCTAATTTAAAATGTAATTTGTCAGTCGCTAACTCACTAGCAACCTTTTTAACCTGCTCAATAATTCGATTTATCGTTTCCGCTTTATGATCTTCTAAAAACAAGATCACCGGCATCACACTACAATCTCGATTGAGTAAGCCACTTGATGTTGGCACACGGGCAATGGATTGAACCAAAGTTTGTTGATTTCGCGATAGAACTCGCCATTTAGGATTACCTTCATTATATCCTGCATTCACTAATTTAGAAATAGAAGCAAGACTTACCGTTGACTCTACCCCTTGAACATTTTCCATCTGCCATTGAAATTGATCAATGATTGATAAGTTTTCATGATATGTGCAAGCATCAGCTTCAGTTTCAACAATAACAGACATGTAATCGACACTAATAGCATATTTATCAGTAATCAAAAAAGTGTCTTGGTTATAACGCGAGCTTTCATGGAGAGCGGGAGCACCGGCGTGCAACTCTCCAATCTTCATATCTTGGGCATGAATAAAGCTAATTAGATAAAGAATCACGGTAAAGACTAAAACAATAGTTGCCGGGCCTTTGGTAGCAATTTTCGCCATCACCGCCCATATAACAGGGCCATCTTTTTTAGGAGAGACTTTATTGCTGTTAGTTTTATGCACTATTTTTAAATAAGTGACCAGTAGTGGTAATAAGATTAAATTGGTGAGAATAATCATAGCGACACCTAAAGATGCTGTGATCGCTAACTCTCTAATAATACCAATATCAATGGACAATAAAGTTAAAAATCCAACAGTATCAGATAATAAAGCTATACCACCGGGGATGAGTAACACACGAAAACTATACTGGGCGGCGGCAATATTACTTTTGCCTAAAGCAACCTGTTTAACAACAGAGTTAATCATTTGAACGCCATGGCTGACACCAATAGCAAAAACCAAAAAAGGAATAAGTATCGACATAGGATCTAAACCAAAACCAAGCGTTGATAACATACCCATTTGCCAAATTACCGCAACTAATGAGCAAATAATAGGTAACATAGTTAAGCTGATAGACTGACAGAAAAGGAATACCATCACTGCGGTAATAACTATTGCGATACCAAAAAAAGCAACAACACCTTTAGCACCTTCAGCAACATCTCCCACCATTTTGGCAAAACCAATAATATGAATACTAATATCACCTTTTTCAAATTCTTGACGAATTTCATGCTCTAGCTTATCGGCAAAAGCTATAGTATTGAGCTTATTTCCAGTTTGAGGATCACTTTCCATTAATGATGATTTAACCATTGCACAGGTATAATCATCGGCAACTATACTGCCTACTATACCGGCTTTTTCAATATTAGCTTTGACTACGGCTAAGCCTTGTTTATCTGCTCTAAAGTTTGCAGGAATGACAGGCCCCCCAGCAAAACCATCTTCTACAACTTCAACAAAACGAGTACTAGGAGAAAACAAAGATTTAACTTGGATACGGTCAACACCAGGAATAAAAAATAATTTATCATGAACACCTTTTAAGGTAGTAAAAAATTCTTTATTAAAAATATCATCATCATGGTTACAAACTGAAATTAAGATACTATTTGCCCCACCAAAATTCTTTTGATGTTTTAAATAGGTTTTCATATAACTATGATTTAAAGGTATGTTTTTTGTAAAAGAGGCATCAAGTTTAATCTCTGTCGCTTTAAAAAGTAACAAACCACTGACAAGAACAAACATGATAAGAACAAAAAATCGATGACGAAAAAGCCCTGTTTCAAACCGATTTATTAAGGAGTTAATACGCATTTTTATTTTTTTAATCCGGAAGTTATAGTTGAGACCAAAGTGGTGACTGTTTTAATACCCACATCTGAAACAACAATGATTTTGTCATTAAACCAAACACCAGCAATAAGAGGCTTACCATCATCTTGTGTATGGGAGTTAAATGATTTCCCATCATCTTTACTTACTAAAAAGGTACCATTATTCCCTAACAAATAAATAATCCCTTTATCACCTAAAACGATATTATTCAATGAACTAGTTGTACCTGTTGGGCTGTGATTCCATGTCGCGCCATTATTTAGGCTTCGAAAAACATTGCCTCGCAAACCAACAATTAATAGGTTACCTTGTGCTGTTCGAGTCACATCAAAAAAAGATCCTTGATAAACTTCTTGAAAAGATTGCCAGGTTTTACCAAAGTCATTACTTTTAGCGATTAGCCCAATTTCACCAACCATATAGAGCGTTAGCCCATCTTGATAAACTCGGTTAAAATGAGGCAAGATACTGGCTCTTTCGTCTAAATAAGCCTCTTCATCTTCTAATTTAAGCTCATTGAGGTATTCAACATCTTCAGTCAATAAAAACTCTTGATGAAATTCAAACGTCCAATTTTGACCTCCATCAATCGTTCTGTAAAATTGTCCGTAAGCACCAATAACAATACCGTTATATTTATCTTTGAACAAAACATCAAACAGTGGTTTTTCGGCTGAAGGCAAATATTGTTGTACTTTCCAATTATCACCACCATCCTTAGTCTGTAAAATACTGGCATCATGACCGATAGCCCAACCTAAAGAGTCATTGACAAAAAACGTCTTAGTGAGTGTTGATTGAATAGGCACATTTGCCTGCTGCCAAGTAATCGCATCATCTGAAGTTAAAATATGACCACGTTCACCAACCGCAACTAATTTACTCTTGTTTACTCGTGTAATATCGAGCAACAACGATTGGGCTGCTAAAGGAAATTTAAGTGATGAAGATATTTCAGTATTCGCATTAACCGAAAAAGAAATCAACAAACTGAATAGAAAAGCTAACATTGGCTTCATAAATGAGCACACTCTTTAATTGGAAAATTAAAATAAAAAATTTATTTTAGGA